>Ga0172376_10000013_pt1 | contig 195266 bp, 193 predicted proteins | sample Lak35m_FD_121114 | JGI IMG/M metagenome (GOLD analysis project Ga0172376, IMG submission 121114) | Freshwater microbial communities from Kabuno Bay, South-Kivu, Congo - kab_092012_35m | ecosystem: Environmental > Aquatic > Freshwater > Lake | place: Democratic Republic of the Congo...
AAAATCAACGGTGGAGGCACCGAGCTCAGGAACGGGCTTCTTGGCCCCAGGAGCCACCGGGCTCTCCACCGCCACCGCACCCGCAACTCTACGCCGGCGCGGCCGTGCCTTGATACAAGGAGCCACGCGAAGCGTGGCGTCTCGAAGGGTAGGAACGAGCACTGTGCGTGAGGCCCATCCTTCGAGACGGCCGCTGCGCGGCCTCCTCAGGATGAGGTTGGTGCGGTCTACAGATCAACCCGCTCCTCAGCGACCGACTTCCTCTTCTCCATGTTGAAGCGGCCGGCATAGATCGGCCGCTCGGCCGTGGTCGGGCCGGGATACTGCACGATCATGATCTCGCCGCCGGTCTCGGTCCTGAACTCGCCCTCGAAGTGCGGGTCGGGGTGGTAGAGCATCGTGCCCGGCGTGCAGAGGTGGCCATCGATCGAGAACTCGCCCTTCAGCACCAGCCAGACCTGCGCGAAGCCGTGATAGTGCTCGGGATGGTAGGCGCCGGGCTCCAGCCGCAGGATGCCGGCGTTGGGTTGCGTCGGATCCTCGGGCCGCGGGTGGAACAGCATCTTGCCGGTCTCGCCCGGCCAGCGGATCGTCTCCCAGTCGATCTCGTCGAGATGGCGCACCTGATAGGGCTTGTGGTCGCGGCGCGAGGCCTCGCGCGCCGTGCCGAGGGCGGCGTTGGCCGCCGCCGTGTCGGGGACATGCTTGCTCATGGCTTGCTTTCCTCCTTCATCTTCATCGACGTGAGATGCCACCAGTCCGGCACGTCGGCCGCTTCGGCCGGACGCGCCACCGTCATCAGCACGTGCGCCTGCCCGCGCCCGGCATTCTCGGCGCGATGCGGCTGCAGCGAATCGATCAGGATGCCGTCGCCCGCCTTCAGCCGGTGCGTCTCGCCGCCGACATGGAACAGCACCTCGCCCGAGAGCACGTAGCAGTGCTCCTGCCCCGGATGCGAGACCGTCGTCTCCATACCCTTGGCGCGCGGGAAGACGAGGTGGAAGACCTCCAGGCGGTCGAGCGGCGCACCGCCGCCGAGATGGCGCCAGCGGTAGCCCGTCGCGGCCACGTCCTGGAGCTTCCCGTCGTCCGCACGGTGCACGGCGGCCCTCGTCTTGGCCGGCGCACCATCGCTGGGAAACAGCTCGTGCAGCCCCAGCCCCAGCACGTCGGTGAGCTGGATCAGGTTGGCGATCGAGGCCGCAGCCTGGCCGCGCTCAAGCTTGGAGAGGAATCCCTCAGAGACGCCCGCCTGTCGCGCGACGGCCGCCAACGTCATGCCGGCGCCGGTGCGCGCGTTGCGCAGGCGCCGGCCGATCTCCCGGGTGGCCAGGGCTACTCTGTCCATCCGCTGAGCCTGCACCGGACTTGCCTATTATGCAAGTCCGCTTGCTTACACAGAAAGGTCAGGCGGACGCTGCCACCTCGACCAGCTTGCCGACCTCGCCCGGCGCGCGCTGCAGATCGAGCCGTCTTTCGTGCCATTGCCGGAGCGACGGCCGGTGGCCGATCGACACCATCGTGGTGCCCGGCAGCCGCTCCTTCAGCACGCCGTAGACCGCGGCCTCGTTGGCCTCGTCGAGCGAGGCGGTGGCCTCGTCGAGGAACAGCCAGTCGGGCTTGAAGACCAGCGCGCGGGCGATGGCGAGCCGCTGCTGCTCGCCGCCCGACAGCATGTTGCTCCAGTGCGCCTCCTCGTCGAGCCGTCCGGTGAGATGGCCGAGCTGGGCCGCCTGCAGCGCCGCCACGATCTCGGCATCGGAAGCCGCCGAGTCCTCGTCGGGGTACTTCACGGCATCGCGCAGGGTGGCGATCGGGATATAGGGCTTCTGCGGCAGGAACAGCACGCGCGCGCCCGCCGGCACCTTGACCTCGCCGCGGCCGAACGGCCAGATGCCGGCCAGCGCCCGGAAGAGCGTGCTCTTGCCTGAGCCGCTCGAACCGGAAATCAGCGTCGACGAGCCCCGCGGCAGCACGAGATCGAGGCCCTGCAGCAGGCGCTGCCCGTTGGGCAAGGCGAGATCGAGGCCCTTCGTGCCGAGGTCGGCGCGGCCCGGCTCGGCCTCGACGGTGATGCCGGCGCCCGGCCGCTCGGCCGCGGCCTCCTGCAGCCCGATCAGGCGGTCAAGCACGGCACGCAGCTCGGCCAGGTTGGTATAGTTGGTGACGAAGAACGACAGCGCCGTCTGCACCTGGCCGAAGGCCGACGCGGTCTGCATCATGATGCCGAGCGTGATCGCGCCCGCGAAAAACCGCGGCGCCGTCACGAGAAACGGAAAGATGATGGCAAGCTGGTTGTAGCTCACGGTGTAGAGCATGAGCTGGGCTTCGGTGAACAGCACGCGCCAGCCGTTGGCGAAGACGTCGGCGAAGCGCGCGTTCAACTCGTAGGCCTCGCGCTGCTCGCCGCGATAGAGCGCAATGCCCTCGGCGTTCTCGCGCACGCGCACCAGGCCGAAACGGAAGTTCGCCTCGTAACGCTGCTTCATGAAGTTGAGGTTGATCAGCCGGCGGCCGACCACGTTGGCGAGGAACGAACCGACGATGGCATAGGCGATGGCCGCCAGGGCCATGTAGCCCGGCACGTTGACATCGAACCCGATGGGCGCGAGCGACAGCGGCCCCGACAGGGTCCACAGGATGAAGATGAAGGAGAACAGCGTCGCGACGGCCTGCAGGAAGCCCAGGAACAGGATCATCGTGTACTCGCCGAGCTGGCGCAGGTCCTCGGCGATACGCTGGTCGGCGTTGTCGATCTTGCGCTCGAGCTCGATGCGGTAGTACCCGCGATCGTCGAACCAGTGGGCGAGGTAGCGCCGCGTCAGCCAGCGGCGCCAGCGCAGCCTGAGATAGGGGCTGACGATCGCCCGCGACATGTAGATCGCGATGAACAAGGCGGCGATCCAGCAGAAGGTCTTGATCTCCAGCCAGAAATTCGCCTCGTCCTTGTTCTGCAGCGCGTCGTAGAAGCGCCGGTTCCAGTCGTTGAACAGCACTTCCGCGCCCACCGCCCCGAAGGTCAGGCCGACGGCCCCGAGGAGCAGCACGAGCGCGATCGGCCATTCTTCCGATTTGAAGTAAGGCGTCGCGACGCGCCACCAGTCGCCCAGGAACGATCCCACTCTCTTCATGCAGAATTCCTTTCGGGCGGCACACTGCCGAGACACGCCGGCAATGACAACGGCGCTTGCGGCGGCTATAGCGCCGCACGATGGACGCCACCCCCCTCGCCTCCCGCCGCGCCGCCCTCGACGTCCTGACGTCCTGCCTCGACAAGGGCCAGCCGCTCGACGATGCCCTTGCCCGCCACACGGGCTTTGCGGGCCTCGACCCGCGCGCCCTCGATCCCCGCGACAGGGCTTTCGTGCGCCTGCTGCTGGCCACCACGCTGCGCCGGCTGGGCGAGATCGAGGAAGTGCTGGACACGCTGGTCGAGCGGCCGCTGGAGGGCGCCAACTCGGCCGGCGCGCAGGTCCTGCGGCTGGGCGCAGCCCAGCTCCTCTTTCTCGGCACGCCCGCCCATGCCGCCGTCGATACGTCGGTGCGCCTGGTCGAGGGCGCCGGCCTCCATCACCTCAAGGGCCTCGTCAATGCCGTGCTCCGGCGCATCGCCCGCGACGGCGCGGCGCTGTTGGGCGACCGCGATCCCGCGCGCCTCAACACGCCGGTCTGGCTGTGGGAGAGCTGGACGGCGGCCTATGGCGAGGAGACGACGCGCGCCATCGCCGCCGCTCACCTGATCGAGGCGCCGCTCGACCTGACGACGCGCGCCGACGCAGATTTCTGGGCGGGCCAGCTCGAGGCCGAGAAACTGCCGACCGGCACGCTGCGCCGGACCGGCGGCGGCCACATCGCCGAGCTGCCGGGCTTCGCCGAGGGCGCCTGGTGGGTGCAGGATGCCGCCGCCACCCTGCCGGTGCGGCTGCTGGGCGACGTCGCCGGCAAGCGCGTCGCCGATCTCTGCGCGGCACCGGGTGGCAAGACGATGCAGCTCTGCGCCGCCGGCGCCCACGTCACCGCCGTCGATATCTCTGCCCGTCGCATGGCGCGGCTTGGCGAAAATCTCGCCCGCGCCGGCCTTTCGGCCGAGCTCGTGACCGCCGATGCGAGCAAGTGGACGCCGCAAGAGAAGTTCGACGCCATCCTGCTCGACGCGCCCTGCTCCGGCACCGGCACGCTGCGCCGCCATCCCGACATCGCCTGGCTAAAGGATGAGGAGGATGTCGGCCGGCTGACGCTGACGCAGGACCGCCTGCTGCTTCATGCCGTCGACCTGCTAAAGCCCGGCGGCACGCTGGTCTATGCCGTGTGCTCGCTGCAGGAGGACGAGGGCCCGGCGCGCATCGAGGCGCTGCTGGCGCGCGAGCCGCGCCTGAAGCGGGTGCCCGTGCAGCCCGCCGAGCTGCCGGCGCTGGAAGACGCCGTCACCCCGCAGGGCGACGTCCGCACCCTGCCCTCGATGTGGCCCGAGCGCGGCGGCTTGGACGGCTTCTATATCGCGCGGCTGCGACTGCCGGCCGGCTCTTGAACGATACTATATTCGATACTATCTTCGAGGCATGAGCGCTGCCGACAAGCGGCTGGCAAAGATGCGCCAGAATCCCAAGGCGGACTGGCACATCGACGACCTGAAGTCTGTCGCGCGCGTCAGGGCGATCGAATGGCGGCAGCCGGGCACCAGTCACGTGACGTTCCGCCGGGCCGACGGCGCGAAGCTGACGGTCCCGGCGCGAAAGCCGATCAAGCCCGTCTACGTGCGGATGTTCGTCGAGTTCGTGGAGAAGCAGTGATGGCGAAGAAGGGTTCGGTACGACGCAACGACGTCGACGCAGAAGCCTATGCGGCGACTGTCATTCCTCTGCCTTCCACCGAAGGCGGCGGCTACATGGCGGCGGCCGTCGAATTGCCGGGCTGCGTGTCCACGGGCGAGACCGAGGCGGAGGCGCTGAAGGAGCTGCGCGACGCGATCCGCTCGTGGATCAGGACCGCGCGCGAGTTCGGCGACCAGGTCCCGCCCCCGGCATCGAAGCATTCCTACAGCGGCAAGTTCATCGTTCGCGTGCCGGCATCGCTTCACCGCTCGCTGGCAATCCGCGCCGACGTTGAGGGGGTCAGCCTCAACCAGCTCGTCAGCTCGCTGCTCTCGGGCGGCGTCGCCGTACCTCAAAGCGAACGCCGACGGCGCAAGGCCGCCTAGCCGCTCCTCTTGCCCCGCATGGGCGGTCGTCGCTGACAACATGACCAATCCACCCCCTCAGCCTCCTGTTCACTCACCGACGTCATCGAAGGATGGACCGACAGGGCGTCGCGTCCTGTCGGGCGTCTTAGGCGGCCTGCTCATATCGGTTGGTGTCGTCTTAGCCTTCGCTATCTCGACATTCTTCTGGCTGATCGGGGACAGATCAGGAGGCATAGAGTTCGCCCTAGTCCTTTCGTCCCCACTCTTGATCCTAGGCGTTCTGATTGGCAGCGGGGCATTCATATCGCGCCGATCCAGGATCGAGCGACGACGCGGGCTCAAATAACGACGACGATCACACCATCGAGCTCGGCCGGTAGAACGGCTGGTGCTTCGAGGGATCCATGTAGTTCTCGTAGAATTTCCGCGCGTACGGCAGCAGCGCCACCGAGAGCTTGCGGCGCTCGACCTCGTCGTCGGCCAGCGCCTTGCTCAGATCGTCGTGCAGCGCCTTCAGGGCGGCCGTGCGATCCACCCTGGTGAAGGTACCGTCCTGGTAGATGACCTCACCATCGCAGATCGTCGTCGTGACGGCCTGCTGCTTGGCGCGCTGGATCACCGCATCGAGCGTCGGCGTCATCTCGTCGAGGTAAGGATAGGCCACGCTCTCCCAGTCGATCAGCACCATGTCGGCTGCCTTGCCGACCTCGAGCGTGCCGATCTGCTCGCCGAACGGCGTCGTCTTCGCGCCGCCCACCGTCGCCATGCGCAGCACCTGCGCCATGGTCGGCACGTCGGCCTCGACCATGCCGGGCACGCGGTGGGCGCGCAGCACCAGCTTCATCTCCTGCAGCATGTCGCGGTCGTCGTTGATGCCTGCCTCGTCGAGGCCGATCGCGGTGTTGATGCCCTTTTTCTCGAAGTGATTGAGGGCGGCCACGCCGGAGCGCAGGCGGAAGTTGGATGAGCAGTTGTGGCAGACGCAGCCGCCGGCTTCGGCCAGACGATCGATGTCCTTCTCGTTCAGCCACACGCCGTGCCCGAGCGTCAGGCGCTCGTTCACCATGCCGAAGCGGTCGATGTACTCCAGCGCCGTGCACTTGCCGCGGCGCCAGGCGTATTCCTTCTGGTACGCCGTCTCGAGCAGGTGCATGTGCATCGGCACGTTGTACTTCGACGAGGCGTCGCTGAGCTTCGTCAACGCCGGATCCGAGCACCAGTGCAGGTTGGCCGGCGCCAGCTGGATCTTCACCCGGCGCTTGTTGTGATGCTGCGAATGGAAGCTCTTGAACATGTCCATCGCATCGTCGAGGCCCATCCTGAAGCGGTCGTACCAGCGCTGCATCGGCCCCTGCAGCTCCTGGGGCAGGCTGCGCACGAATTCCTCGTCGGCCTGGTAGACGAGCCGGTTCTGGTCGCGCACCGCGTAGCAGTAGCTCACGCGCATGCCGATATCCTCGTAGGCGCGGATCGTCTCGTTGGCCCGTTTCTCGACGTCGGGCAGGGTGCCCGGCATCCAGCCCTGGATGTGCTGCACCGTGGTGATACCCGAGGAGATCATCTCGAAGGCCGAGTAGAGCGTGTCGAGATAGAGGTCGAGGTTGCGGATCACCATGCGGGTGATGAACCACAGTTCCAGCGGCATGTCGGGCGAGCCGAGCTGCACCGGCGTCAGGCCGACATGATGGTGGCCGTTGACGAAACCAGGCAGCAGGATCTCCTTGCCCGTGCCGACCACCGGCACGGTCGGGTGCCTGGCGTGCAGGTCGTCATAGGTGCCGACGGCGACGATGACGCCGTCTTCCTGCAGCACTGCCCCGTCCTTGACCTCGTTCCAGGTGAAACGGTCCTTGGTGCCGGTAATGGCGGCGCGGCTGCGGATCAGGCTGGTGGCCATGCGAGGCTTCTCCTTCCTTGGGAAATCTTTTCAGCTCAGGTCGTGGCGGCGAGCGCTTCCTGCTCGGCGAAGGCGCGATCGACCTCGTCGCGCAGCAGGTCGGTGAGCTTGATGCGCAGATCTTCCGCTTCGCGCGAGAAGAGGTTGCGCGGCCGGGCAAGCTCGACCGGCACGATGGTCTTGATGCGGCCGGGCCGCGAGGTGAACACCACGACGCGGTCGGCCAGCGCCACCGCCTCGTCGATGTGGTGCGTCACGAACAGCACCGAGGCGCCGGAATCGCGCCACACGTCGAGCAGGAAGTCCTGCATGCGGGCACGAGTCTGCACGTCCAGGGCGGCAAACGGCTCGTCCATCAGGAGCACCTTGGGCCGCATGGCGAGCGCGCGCGCCACCGCCACCCGCTGGCGCATGCCGCCGGACAGTTCGTCCGGGCGCTTTTCCATCGCCGCAATCAGGCCGACCCGCTGCAGTGCCTCGGCTGCCACCGTCCGCCGCTCCTCCTTGGAGGCGCCGCGGATCGACAGGCCGAAGCTCACATTCTCCCAGACCGTCAGCCACGGGAACAGCGAGGTCTCCTGGAAGATCAGGCTGCGCTCGGGCGACGGCGTCTCGACCGCATCACCGAACGACCAGACATGGCCCGCCGTCGCATCCTCCAGTCCCGCGATCAGGTAGAGCAAGGTACTCTTGCCGCAGCCCGAGGGGCCGAGGAAGACCACGAACTCGCCCGGGGCAACGTCGAGGTCGATGCCGGTCAGCGCCTCGTGGGCGCGCTTGGTGCCGGCCGCCCAGGTCTTGCCGACGCCGCGGCAGACCACGGCGTCGCGGGACGAGAATGTCGGCGCCGGTGCGTCAAAGGCCACGCAGCTTCTCCTTGGTATCGGGCAGCCAGTAGAGGATGCGGCGCTGGGCCTGGCGCAGCAGCCAGTCGAAGGCGAAGCCCAGCACGCCGATCACGGCGATGGTGAAGAACACCAGCGACGGGTTGAAGGTGTTGCGGGCCAGCATGATGACCTGGCCCATGCCGTAGCCGACGCCCGTCGATTCGGCGACCAGCACCACCATCCAGGCGCCGAACAGGTTCATTCGCAGCACCTGCAGCATGCCGGGCAGGATCGCCGGCACGATGACGCGCCAGTAGATCTGCGGCTTGGAGGCACCCATGGTGCGCGCGACGTTGATCAGGTTCGGACTGACGCCGTCGATCTGTGCGATGGTCGCCAGCACCATGTGGAAGAACAGCGCCACCACGACCATGAAGATGGCCGGCGCGTTGCCGATGCCGAACAGGAAGATCGCCACCGGCAGCCAGGCGATCGGCGAAACCGGCGAGAGCAGCGTCACGGTCGGCAGCACCAGCCTGTCGAAGAACTGGTGGTAGCGGATCAGCACGCCGATGCCGATGGCGAGGACCGAGGCAAGGACCAGCCCCACGAACACGCGCATGGTGGTGGCGGCGACGGTAATCATCACCGATTCGAAGGCCGATGGCCCCTCGCCCATCGCCTGGCCGACCTGCCAGCGCGTGGCCGTGTTGAAGAACTTGCCCTGCTCGCTGAAGTTGCTGAGGAAGATGTGCGGCGGCGGCAGCAGCTTAGGGTCGGCCCAGCCGAGCGCCCAGCACAATTCCCAGATGCCTGCGAACAGGCCGACCGACAGGCACGCCCACCAGACCTTGGACAGCCAGTCCAGCCCGGCCATCGAGGCGAGCAGGCGCGTGGCCGCCGCCGGGCGGGATGTCCCGGCGGCGGCGCGCCCACCTGAGTCTCTCTGGGCGGCGTCGCGTTCGACGACCGCCATCTCAGGCCGACTTGTACTTGAGCTTGCCGTAGAGCTCGGGGTTCTCCTTGATCACCGCCTCGAGCATGGTCCAGTCGATGGCGTCGCGGCCCGGCTTCTTCTTGATGTAGCCCATCTCCACGACGCTGTCGGTGCGCTGCAGAATGAAGTCGGTCTGGCCGCGCGCATCGACCACCGCCGGCTGCTTGCCCTGGGCGATCTTGGCGTTCTCCATCGACGTCTTGTAGTACTTGCCGACCAGCTCCTTGAGCACTGCCTCGGTCTGGGTCTCGGCGTCGAGCTGTGCCTGCATCATGCTCTTGATGATCGCCTTCAGACCCGCCGGATTGTCCTTGATCAGGCTGGCGCGCGCCGCCAGCACGCAGTCGGTGTAGCCCTTGCCGTAGAGGTCGACGCCGTCGGTCAGCATGACCGCGCCCTTGACGTCGTTCACCAGCGCCGAGGCATAGGGCTCGATGGTGCAGATCCAGTCGATGGCGCCCGCCTTGAAGGCCTCGACGGCCTCCGGCGTGTTGCCCATGTAGCGGACCTTCACGTCCTTGAAGGAGATCTTGTGCTTCTTCAGGTAGTCGTAGGGCATGACCTCCAGCGTATCCATCTGGAAGGTGCCGAGTGTCTTGCCCTTGAGCTTCTCCGGCGTGTCGAGGCCGGGCCTCGCCACGATGGCGCAGCCCTCGACGCCGCCACCGGCCACGATCTTGACCGGCGCGCCCTTGTCGTAGAGCGCCATGAAGCTGGTGTAGGGCATCAGGCCGATGTCGACCTGGCCCATGCCGAGGAAGGTCACCATCTCGGCCGAGGTCGGCGTGTTGATGAAGATCAGCTCGGTGCCGCTCGCCTTGGCGTACTGCCGCGAATGGGCGAGGAAGAGGTTGAGGTTGCAGAATCCCGAACCGTGCGTCGACTTGAGGCCGGCCGCGGCATGCGCCGGGCCGCCCATCGCCGGCCCCAGAGCCATCGTGATCGCGCCGGCTGCGGCGGCGCCCTTCAGGAAGCCGCGACGCGACGGAACGGCCGTGGCGGCGCCGGAGAAATCCATCCCGGAAAGCTTGGAAAAATGCATGCAGTCAATGCGGTCACACATGACGAATCCTCCTTGAGTGGCGGAGCGGGAAATGCGGGTTTTCGGGCATCTCGGTGTTTGGGCTCAGACGACTCCTTGCCGGCCGTCACAAGGACGACCGCCATCGAAATTGTCGGCACGCCAACCGGAGAGAACCGCTGCAGAGCGGCCTGCGCTGCAAATTGTCGAGCAAGGAATGTGCCACCGCGCCGAACGCGGCAACGCCCAACGCGAGCATCGCCCGGCTGCGCGCGGTCGGATCAAATTGTGATCAGTCGAGCTACTTCTTGATCAACGCGCGATGCCGTTGCCGTTCGACATGGCCGAGATAGAGGCCCGAACAGACGATCACGCCCGCGCCCACCCAGGTCCAGAAATCCGGGATGTCGCCGAACACCAGGTAGCCCAGCAGCGCCGCGCCCAGGAGCTGAACATAGTTGAACGGCGCCACGATCGCGGCCGGCGCCTGGCTGTAGGCTATGGTCAGGAAATAGTGGCCGACCGCCGCCATCACGCCCAATCCCACGAACAGCGCCCAGTGCCAGCCGAGCGTCGGCATCAGCCAGTTGAAGGGCAGCAGCGGCGCGGCGGCCACGGTGCCGACGATGGTCGCCATGGTGGCCGAGGCGTCGGGTCGCTCGGTCTGGCCGTAGCGGCGCGAATAGAGCTGGTAGAGCGAACTGCACAGCGTGCTGGCGACAATCAGCGAGGAGTGCCACTCGAAGGTCGCCGCCCCCGGCCGCACGACGATCAGCGCGCCGACGAATCCGACGCAGCACGCCGCCCACCGCCTGGCGCCGACCGGCTCGCCGAGGAACTTCGAGGACAGCGCCGTCACCACCAGCGGGCTGGTCAGCGAGATCGAGGCCGCCGTGGCCAGCGGCAGATAGGCGATGCCGTGGAAGTAGAGGAACGAGGAGAAGAACAGCAGCAGGCCGCGGATCACCTGGCTCGGCACATTGTGCCAGCGAAACAGGGCCCGTCCGCTCCGCGGCAGGAACAGGACCATCATCACGACGAAGGCGAAGAAGTAGCGGCCCCAGATCACCTCGACGACCGGGAACGTCTGGCTGAGCGTCTTGGAGATCGCGTTGAGGACCGCAAAGCACGTCACCGAGAAGATGATGGCGAGAATGGCCCGCAGAATCCGGTCCGGCGGCGACGGTGCGTCTGTTTTCATCGCCGTCAACCTACCGGCGCGCGCCGCCGGGACAAGTGCAGGCACGGACGGCGCGGTCGCGGGGCTTGCATGGGTCGTTCCGGCCGGCGGTCCGGCCGAAAAGGAACTTGACTATCCTATAGACTATCCTATATGTGGATCATGACCCTACGCCTGATCTACGCCCCGCAGGGCGGCCGCCTCTCCCCGACCATGAAGCGCGTGGCCTTCCTGCGCGCCTTCTGGGCCACCGGCTCGGCCTCGTTCGCCGCGGCCTGCGCCGGCGTCCAGCGCACCACGCCCTATGTCTGGAAGGCGCAGGAGCCCGATTTCGCCCTGCTGTGGGAGGAAGGTCGCTACGCCGAGCGCACGCATTCCGTGGACCGCCGGCACCTCAAGCCGTCGCGCATGAACGACCGCCTGCTCGAATTCTCGATCCGCCGCGCTCACGGCCGGCTTGCGCGATTTTCGACACGCACTGCGGCACGCCGACCGTCGGAATTGCCGACGGGACCGGCATCGGATGAATTGTGACAACGGACTTGCCGCAGCCGCTGCGACATCTGTCCGGGACTGTCAGGGCTCCTGCTCTTCCCTCAGTTCCTCGTCGCTTGGCCAGAGGATCAGGGAGATCAGCATCAGGATACCGAGCCCGCCTGCAATGCCTGCAAAGCGGTCGATGCCGGGCATGATGCTGTCGGGCGGTGCGAGGCCCTGGATCATGGTGATGACGAAGACGAAGGCGAACTGGGTGCCGACATAGCCGACGCCGTGGCGGCCGACCTGGATGTGCATGCCGAGCCAGACCACGCCGCCGATCATGGCGAGCCACCAGACGAAGGACTCGACGTTGAGCGCCAGGCAGAGGAGCGCCACCAGGCCGCCCAGCAGGCAGCCGATGAAACGGTGCAGCGACTTCCGCGCCACCATGTGGCGCGTGCTGACGCCGCCGTCGGCCACCAGCGGCGCCGCCATGACCACGGCGATGGTGACGGCCATCTGCGAGACGTCGGGCAGGTCGATCAGCACCCAGACCCACAGCACCACGACCACGGCGATGGCTGACCGCACGCCGTGCAGCAGCGACGGCCATTGCGCGCCCAGCAGGTGGCGCCAGCCGGGCGCGGTCGGCGGCGGATCGGCGTGCCAGTCCTGCAGCAGGTTGGCGACGACGATGGCCGAGCCCACGCCCACGGCCACGTCGAGCACGCGGTCGCAGGCGACTTCGAAGGCCAGCAGCGGATTGTTAAGGCTCATCAGCAGGACCAGGCTCGTGGTGATGCTCATGAAGAGCCAGGCCAGGCCGTGCGGGCTCACTTGCATGGCGATCACGCCCAGCATGGTGGTGACGGCGAGGAACAGGCAGAGTGCGACCTGGTCGTAGGGCAGCCAGCGCGCCATGACGAAACCCAGGAAGGCGCCGGCGATCGTGCCGCTGAGGCGCAGCAGGCCGCGGCGGACCGAGCCGGCGCCGGTCGACATCAGCGACATGAACCCGCTGATCGCCGCCCACCACGGCGCGTTGAGCTCGAGAAGCAGCGCCACGACGATCGACAGGATCACCGAGGCGGCGGCGACCAGCCCTTGCCGGGTCTGCGCCGGGTTCTCGCCGAGATCGCCCAGCTCGCGCCAGAAGCCCGTGAGCGTGCTGTCGACCAGCTGCCCGATTTCGGCGAAGTCCTCGATCACGCCGCGGGAGAATGGTGCTCTCACGGGAAGATGATAGCGCGGGCGTCGGCGCCCATGTAGAGCTTGAAGCCCTCGGGCCGGTCGACCAGGACGATGGTGACTGGGATGCGCCGCTGCAGGCGGATCCAGTCGGTGGTCGGCGCGACGTAAGGCAGCAGCTTCTCGGCCTCGCGTTCGCGGCTGATGCCGCGGGCGATGCCGGTGATCTTCGCGCGGTGCAGGTGCCAGGGCTCGCTGTCGAGCCACACCCAGGCCGTGTCGCCGATCTTGAAGTCGCGGATGTAGTACTGCTTGTAGTTCGCCATGATGCGCCAGGCGTCGGAATCGACGATGCCGATCACCGGTACGTTGGCGTTGGCGGTGTCGCCGGGCTGCAGGGTGAGGTTGGTGATCGCACCGTTGACCGGTGCCAGCACGACCGTCCGGTCGAGCGCCCATTTTGCCGTCGCCATCTCGGCCTCCGCCCTGTTGAGCGCGGCCTGGTGGGCGACGATGCCGTTCTGCGCCTTCTCGATCGCCACCTCGGAGATGCGCATCTCGGCGGCGGTGCGGCGCAGGTCGTCGTTGGCCTTGTCGAGCTCGGCGCGCGGCGCGTACTCGCGCTTGGCGAGGTCGGCGTAGCGGCTCTGCTGCTGCTCGGCATAGGTATGCGCTGAGGTCGACGCCTGCAGCGCGGCCCGCGCGGACGCCAGCTCCTCCTTCGAGGTTGCCAGCAGCGCCTTCTGCTCGTCGATCTCGGCCTGGCGCTGGTTGACGATGAGCCGGAACGGCGTCGGATCGATGGTGAAGAGGGTGTCACCCTTCTTGATCTCCTGGTTGTCGACGACGTGGACCTTCAGCACAGGGCCCGTCACCTGCGACGCCACGGCGACCAGATCCGAACGCACATAGGCGTCGTCGGTGTAGGCCACGAAATAGGTGAACACCTCGTAGACGATGAAAAGGCCGAGGATGGCGCCGCCGACCGTGATCAGGCGGCGCAGCCGGCTCGCCTGATGCGGCTGCCGCGGGGCGGCCGCCGGCGCCGGCGCGGGCTCGACCTTTGCCGGCTCAGCCTTCACCGGCTCCGGATTGGGCGGCTCGGCCTGGGGCTGTGTGACGTCGGGCGGCATCGCCTTCAAAATAGCCCGACGAGGCCGCGAAGCCCATGGCCTTGATCCGGCCGACGATCCTTAGTCGGCCGCTTTGGCGATCGCGGGCTGAGGCTTGAACGGCAGGATCGTCGTCGCCCGGATCGCGGGCAGCGGCAGGGGGGGCGGTTCGGCGCCCAGGGTCTTGGCGGCATTCCAGGCCCAGCGTGGGTCGAGCAGGAACGGCCGGGCATGCGCGGTGCAGTCGGCCTGGCCCGAGGCGACGATGCGCTCGGCCTGTTCGGCCTCGGTGATCAGGCCGACCGCCCAAGTCTTGATGCCGGCCTCCTTGCGAACGCGCGCGGAGAACTGGACGTGATAGCCCGGCTCGAGCTTGATCTTCTGGGCCGGCGAATTGCCGCCCGAGCTGACATCGACGAAGTCGCAGCCCAGCGCCTTGAGCTGACGCGCCGTCTCGATCGTGTCCTCGATGGTGACGCCGCCCTCGACCCATTCGACGGCCGAGAGGCGGATGCCGAGCGCCTTGTCCTTCGGCCAGACCTTGCGGACGGCCTCGAACACCTCGAGCGGAAAGCGACGACGCTTCTCGGCGGTGCCGCCATACTGGTCGGTGCGCTGGTTGCTGAGCGGCGAGAGGAACTGGCTGAGGCAGTAGCCGTGCGCGCCATGGACCTCGACGACGTCGAAGCCCAGCCGCAGGCTGCGGAGCGTCGCGTCGACGAAGGCCTGCTTGACGCGCCTGAGGCCCACGGCGTCGAGCGCCACCGGCGTGTGCCACTTGGCGGCGGGATCGTAGGCCAGCGCCGACGGGCCATAAGTCGTCCAGGGTAAGTCCGGCGCGTCGGCCTGCGTCAGCGGACCGCCGCCCTTCCACGGCCGCTGCGCCGAGGCCTTGCGGCCGGCATGGGCGACCTGGATGCCGAGCTTCACGTTGGGCATCCAGCCGCGCACCCAGTCGACGATCGGCTTCAGCGCCGCCTCGTTCTCGTCGCTGTAGAGGCCGAGGCAGCCCTGCGTGATGCGGCCCTCGCGCTCGACATGCGTCGCCTCGAGACAGAGCAGGCCCGCGCCCGACATCGAGAGCATGCCGTAATGCACCTGGTGCCAGGGCTGCGCGCTGCCGTCGACGGCCGAGTACTGGCACATCGGCGAGACGACGATGCGGTTTGGCAGAGTGACGCCGCCGAGCTCGACGGGCGTGAACAGTTGGACGGTCATGTGCTCTCCCGGGAACTCAGCCGTTGATCGAAGGCCCGGCCTCGTGGCCGAGCCATTCCTCTATGAGGCGACGGGCGATCGAATCGCGGCGCGGCATGAAGAACGAGCCGTCCTTCGGCAGGTTCTCGGTCCGAAGCTCCTCGCGGCTCAGCCAGCGCGCGCTCTCGAGCTCGGATTCGTTGACGCTGAAGTCCATCGACTCGGCCTCGGCATGGAAGCCGATCATCACCGAGGCAGGGAACGGCCAGGGCTGCGAGGAGCGGTAGATGACGTTCTTCACCCGCACCTTCACTTCTTCGTAGACCTCGCGCGCCACGGCGTCCTCGAAGCTCTCGCCGGGCTCGACGAAGCCCGCGAGGGTCGAATGCATGCCGCGCGGGAAATGCTTGCCGCGGCCCAGCAGGCACTTGTCGCCGTGATGGACCAGCATGATCACCGCGGGATCGGTGCGCGGGAACGTCTCGGTCTTGCAGTTCTCGTTGGTGCAGACGCGCACGTGGCCGCCGCGCGTGATCTTCGTGGTGGCGCCGCAGACGCCACAGTAGCGGTGGCGGCGATGCCAGTAGGTCATGCCGCGGGCATAGGCGAGGATCGAGCCCTCGCGGGCGAACAGAAGTGGCCCGACCTGGCGCAGGTCGACGAACTCGCCGAGGTCCTTGAGGGGCACGTCCTTGCCGGTGACATCGACGGCGAAGTACGGCGTGCCCTCGACGTAGCCCAGGAAGATCTGCGTGTCGCTGGCATTGGCGATGGCGCGGCCCATCATGCCCTGCAGGAACACGGCTTCGGGATTGCCGCCGGTCTTCACCAGGTTCTTTTCGGTGTCGATGGGAACGAATCGCGCGGCGCCGGACGACGCCAACTCGATCATCCGCTCTTCGTCTTCGCGTTCGTGGCTCGCGCGGTCGATCTCCGCGCTGGAGTAGGGATTTCTTGGTCTTTGCATGTCGGGCGGGACCGTGCCACAGGCCTGCCGCGCCCGCAATTAGCCGGCCAGGGCGCGGTCGAGTACCTCGGCGACGTGTACCGCCTGACGGTCTGACCCGTCGGCGATCTGGTGGCGGCAGGACGTGCCGTCGGCGACGATCAGCGTGTCGGGATCGGCCTTCCGCACGGCCGGCAGCAGCGACAACTCGGCCATGGCGATCGAAGTTTCGTAGTGCTCGGCCTCGTAGCCGAAGCTGCCGGCCATGCCGCAGCAGCTCGACTCGATCGGCGCCACCGCGAGGTCCGGCACCAGCGACAGCACTTCCTGTACGGCACTCATCGCGCCGAAGGCCTTCTGATGGCAATGACCGTGCAGCAGCGCCTTCCTCGTCTCCAGCGGCTTGAGCGCGAGCGAAAGGCGCCCTTCCCGCTTTTCGCGGGCCAGGAACTCCTCGAACAACATGGCATTGGCGGCGACCGCCTTGGCATCCTCGCCGAGGTTCATCGCCAGGAACTCGTCGCGCAGTGTGAAGAGGCACGACGGTTCAAGGCCGATGATCGGCACTCCCTTGGCGGCGAAGGGCCGGAGCGCGTTCAGCACGCGCAGCGCCTCGCTCCTCGCCCGCTCGACCTGTCCGGTCGAAAGCCAGGTACGGCCGCAGCACAGCGCCGGTGCGCCGAGGGTCGGCCAGGCGACCGCCACGCGGTGGCCGGCCGCAGTCAGCACGCGGCGCGCGGCGTGCAGGATCCCGGGCTCGAAATTGTTCGAGAAGGTGTCGGCAAAAATGACGACCGTCGCGTCGCGGTCGTCGACCTCGGTGGTCGAGAGGAACGTGTCTGAGCGCCATGCCGGCAGGCGGCGCTGCTTGGCGAACCCCAGATAGGACTGAACGAACCAGGCGGCGTTGAACAGCCACGGCAGCCGCCGCGCCCACGGCGCCATGGCGGGCACGGCGCCGATCAGCCAGTCGCGCAGCGACAGGCCCTTGGCCATGCGGCGCGCCGACTTCACCTCGATCTTCATGCGCGCCATGTCGACGCCGGTCGGACAGTCGCGCTTACAGCCCTTGCAGCTCACGCAAAGGTCCATCGCCGCCGCAACCATATCGGAGCGCAGCGCCTCGGGCCCGAGCTGCCCCGACAATGCAAGACGAAGCGTGTTGGCCCGGCCGCGCGTCAGGTGCTGCTCGTCGCGCGTCACGCGGAAGGACGGGCACATCGTGCCGGTGTCGAACTTCCGGCAATGGCCGTTGTTGTTGCACATCTCCGCGGCCTTCGCGAAGCCGCCGGCGGCATCACCGCCCGTACCCGGCGGCGTGAGAGCCTCGGTGCGCGGATCGTTCTGAACGTTCCACACCGACCAGTCGAGCGCCGGCTGGTAGTCGACGGTGGCGTAGCCCGGCTTGAAGCGGAACAGCGAGCGCTCGTCCATGCGCGAGGGCCGCACGATCTTGCCGGGGTTGAGGATGTTTTGCGGATCGAACAGATCCTTGACCGTCTCGAACGCGCGGGTGAGTCGTGGCCCGAACTGCCAGGCGACCCACTCCGAGCGCACCAGCCCGTCGCCGTGCTCGCCCGAGAAGGCGCCCTTGTACTCGCGCACCATCGCCGACGCTTCTTCGGCGATCGCGCGCATCTTCGCCGCACCCTCGCGGCGCATGTCGAGGATCGGTCGCACATGCAGGGTGCCGACCGAGGCATGAGCGTACCACGTGCCCTTGGTGCCGTGCTTTTCGAATACTTCGGTGAGGCGCCGCGTGTAGTCAGCGAGGTGCTCCAACGGAACCGCACAATCCTCGATGAAGGAGACCGGCTTACCGTCGCCCTTCATTGACATCATGATGTTGAGGCCGGCCTTGCGGACCTCCCACAGCGCCGCCTGTGGGCCGGGCTCCGGCATTTCCACGACACTGCCCGGCATGCCGAGGTCGCCCATCAGCTCGACGAGCCTCGCGAGGTCCCTGAGCTGGTCTTCGCGCTCCTCGCCCGCGAATTCGACCAGCAGGATCGCCTCAGGCCGGCCGATCAGCGCCCGCTCGATGACCGGGCGGAACGCCGGATTGGCGCGCGCCAGCTCGATCATCGTGCGATCGACCAGCTCGACCGCGGTCGGCTTGAGCCTGACGATGTGCTGGGCCGAATCCATCGCCTTGTAGAAGCTCGGGAAATTCACGACGCCCAAGGTCTTGTGCTTGGGCAAAGGCGCCAGATTGAGTGTCAGCCGCTCGGTCACCGCAAGCGTGCCCTCGCTGCCGACCAGCAGGTGAGCGAGGTTGACCGAATTGTCGGTCGTGTAGGGCCGCTCCGACTGCGGAAAGAAGATGTCGAGGTTGTAACCGCCGACCCGGCGCATCACGCGCGGGTACATGCGCTCGATCTCCGCGCGCTCGGTGAAGGCGATTTCGGCCACCTTGTCGGCGATCGCACGGACGCCCGCCGACATGTCCTCCGGCCGCGACGAACCGAAACGCGCACGCTGACCGTTGGCGAGCAGCGCGTCGATCGAGGCGACGTTGTGCACCATGTTGCCGTAGCGGATCGAGCGTGAGCCGCAGGAGTTGTTGCCGGCCATGCCACCCAGCGTGCATTGCGCCGAGGTCGAGACGTCGACCGGATACCAGAGCCCGTGCGGCTTCAGCCAGGCATTGAGCTGGTCCAGCACCACGCCCGGCTGCACCGTGACCTGGCGCTTCGCCTTGTCGAAGCCCACGATCTCGCGCAGGTATTTCGAGCAGTCGATGACCAGCGCCTCGCCCACGGTCTGGCCACACTGGGAGGTGCCGGCGCCGCGCGGCAGGATCGCCGCCTTGGCGTCGCGCGCCACGTCGACGGCGAGCGCAAGATCGGCCTCGTCGCGCGGCACGACGACGCCCACCGGCTCGACCTGGTAGATCGAGGCGTCGGTGGCGTAGCGGCCGCGCGAGGCCCTGTCGAACAGGACCTCGCCCCTGAGGTTGCGCCGCAGGTTTTGTTCGAGCGTATTCAGTCGAGCTTCACTCCGGCCGCTGCAACGACCTTCTGCCACTTCTCGATCTCGGCGCGGATGCGCTTGGCGAAGTCGGCGGGCTGTTCGCCGCCGGTCTGCGCCGTCTGCTCCAGCCAGATCTTCTGCAGCTTGGGATTGCCCAGCGCCTTCACCACCTCGGTGTACATGCGGTCGACGATCGGCTTGGGCGTGCCCTTGATGGCCCACAGCCCGTACCAGGTCGACACGATCCAGTTGGGCACGCCGATCTCGGCCGCCGTCGGAATGTCGGGAAACTCCGGACTGCGCTTGGGCGTGGCGATGGCCAGTCCGAGGAGCTTGCCGGCCTTGATCTGTTGCGCCGACGTGCCCATGCCGTCGAACATCATGTCGACGTTGCCGGCGAGCAGGTCCTGCATCGCCGGGCCCGCGCCGCGATAGGGCACGTGGGTGATGTTGGTCTTGGTCTCGAGCTTGAACAGCTCGCCCGCCAGGTGATGTGCCGTGCCGGCGCCCGGCGAGGCGTAGTTCACCTTGCCGGGATTGGCCTTCACGTAGGCGATGAACTCGGCCGCGGTTTTCGCCGGCACCTTGTTCGGGTTGATCGAGATGACCTGCGGCACCAGCGCGATCATGGTGATCGGCTCGAAGTTCTTCTCGAGGTCGTAGTCGAGCTTCTTGTAGATGCTGGGCGCGATCGTGTGGTGGATGGCGCCGACGAAGAAGACCGAGCCGTCGGGCTTGGCCTTGGCGGCCTGCGAGGCGCCGACGGTGCCGCCCGCCCCACCCTTGTTGTCGATGATGATCTGGCAGCCGAGCTGCTCGCCGACCTGAGCCGCGAGCGGTCGTGCGAAGGTGTCGGTGCCGCCGCCGGCCGGGAACGGGTTGATCCAGGTGATGGTCTGCGGCGGCCAGCCCTGCTGGGCACGGGCGATTGCCGGCGTCGCCAGCGAGGCGGCGAGACCGAGCTTGAGGGCCTTGCGGCGCGAGGTCTTGAACGAACTCATGTTTCTTTTCCTCCCGGAAGGATCTTCACGTCTTCGTTGTCCATCGAAGCGAGAACGGCCTGCTGCTTGGCCCGCAGGTGCCGTATCAGGAGATCACGTAGCGCAGCGCCGTCGCGCGCGGCAAGGGCCGCGATCATGGAACGATGTTCCGCAACCGCCTGGTCCCACTTGGCCCGGTTGAGATTGGACCGGAAGCGCAGCGCATGCAGGCGCGCGTTCAGCGAACGATAGGTGCGGCCCAGAACCGGATTGGCGGCGATGACGTTCAGCCGATCGTGGATCTGGCGGTTGATGCGGTAATAGGCCGGCAAGTCGCGCGCGCCATGCGCCTTGTCCATGTCCACCTGCAGCGCCCGGAGATCGACGATGTCGGCGTCGGTGACGCGCGTCGCCGCGAGTTCGCCCGCCAGCCCCTCGAGGGCGGCCATGACTTCGAACGCATCGCGCACGTCGTCGCGCGACAGGGCCACGACCTGGGCACCGCGGTTGGGCAGCTGCACCAGCAGACCGTCGGCCGCGAGCATGCGGAACGCTTCGCGCAGCGGCGTGCGCGACACACCCAGCCGTTCGCTGAGCTCGCGCTCGTTGAGCTTGGCGCCCGGCGCCAGCTCGCCCTCGATGATGAGGGTGCGCAGCCGCTCGGCCGCCGCTTCCGGCAGGGTCGAACGCGCGATGGGGAACGAAGAGCCGTCCATCTCTGGACTCACTCTGGCATATTGTATACAAAATGCAAGAGAGCATTCCAAGAGGGCCTGATCATGCGGCTGAACTCACATCCCAGCGGACGCCATTTCCTGCAGATTCCGGGGCCAACCAACGTGCCCGACCGGATCCTGCGGGCGATGGACCACCCGACGATCGACCACCGCGGGCCGGAGTTCAACGCGCTGGCCAAGAAGGTCCTGCGCTCGGTGCGCCAGGTCTTCCAGACCAGGCAGCCCGTCGTGATCTACCCCGCGTCGGGCACCGGCGCCTGGGAAGCAGCCCTCGTCAACACGCTGTCGCCCGGCGACCTCGTGCTGATGTGGGAGACCGGCCACTTCGCCTCGCTGTGGAAGAAGATGGCCGACAAGCTCGGCCTCAAGTCGGAGTTCATGGGCGGCGACTGGCGCAAGCCGGCCGATCCGGCCGCGATCGAGAAGCGCCTGAAGGACGACAAGGGCCACGCCATCAAGGCGGTGTGCATCGTCCACAACGAAACCTCGACCGGCGTCGTGAGCGACATCTCCGCCGTGCGCCACGCCATCGACCAGGCCAAGCACCCGGCGCTTCTGCTGGTCGACACGATCTCCTCGCTGGGCTCGATCGACTACCGCCACGACGCCTGGGGCGTCGACGTCACCGTCGCGGGCTCGCAGAAGGGCCTGATGCTGCCGCCCGGTCTGTCCTTCAACGCCGTCAGCGAGAAGGCCGTCGCGATCTCCAAGAGCTCGAAGATGACCAAGGCGTTCTGGGGTTGGGACGAGATGCTGGCGGCCAACGCCAACGGCTGGTTTCCCTACACGCCCGCGACCAACCTGCTGTACGGCCTCAACGAGGCCTGCGACATGCTTCTGGAGGAAGGGCTCGACGCGGTGTTCGCGCGTCATGCGCGCCACGCCGAGGCGACGCGCACGGCGGTAAACGCCTGGGGTCTCGACATCTTGTGCAGCGACCCCAAGGCCTACTCGGGCTCACTGACGGCGATCGTGATGCCGGAAGGCCATGACGCCGACGCCTTCCGCAAGGTCGCGCTCGAGAACTTCAACCTGTCGCTCGGCCAGGGCCTTACCAAGGTCGCGGGCAAGGTGTTCCGCATCGGCCATCTCGGCGACTTCAACGACCTGATGCTGATGGGCACGCTGTCGGGCGTCGAAATGGCGCTGGGCCTCGCCAAGGTGCCGCACAAGGCGGGCGGCGTGCAGGCCGCCCTCACCTACCTTCGCGATACCGCACCGGGCGCGCGGCAACGCTGGGGAGCAAGAACGGCATGTGGATCATGATCGCAGGGCCCTACAGGGCGGGAGCGGCCGACCCTGCGACCCGTGCCGCCAACCTGAAGACGCTCAATGAGTTCGCCGTCGCGCTTCTTCGGGCGGGGCACGTTCCCGTCATCGGCGTGAACATGGCCTTGCCGATGATCGAGGCAGCGGGCGGCACGGCGGCCGCCTATGAAGAGATCATGAGTCCGGTGTCGCTGGCGCTGGTCGATCGCTGCGACGCCTGTCTGCGGATCGGCGGTCCCTCGAGGGGCGCCGACGACGAAGTGAAGCGCTTCGAGGCCGCAGGGCGCCCGGTTTTCCGATCGCTCAATGAAGTCCCACGAGCGATGACATGATCGGCGGCCCCGGGCAGAAGGCGGCGTCTCAGATCACATCACCATCGTTGCGAGCTTTGGCTATCCTTTCCGTGGCGCCTTCCTCATTCATCGTGCCGATCCCGGAGGCGGCCTTGCGGCGGACCCAGAACCCGACGAGGGCCATGAACGAACCGATGCCGGTCAGCGCCAGCGCAAAGGAACTCGGCCCCGGCATCAGATAGGCGACAGCAGGATCCTTCGGGTCATAGGCGACATCGACGACCGCCCGGACGGGATAACGCTCCCTCATCTTCGCCGCACCGGCGGAGTTCTGCATCCCAAGGTCGTAGGGCTCGACGCCGCCCGCCACATACTCCCGGCCCGCGACACTGTAGCGGAAGAGCACATGGAAACTGTTCCAGCTGTCTTCCTGTGCGCCGCCGGAACGCCGGGTGGTCGGTGTGCTCTGGCGCAGCAGCTCGGCGCTGGTGATGGTTGCAGAGACGCGCGGCCATCTCAGGGTCATCGCCCCCATGAAGGTCGCATAGCCGCCGATCCCGAGGATCACCGCCCCGAGCACCATCAGGTTGCGCCCGAACGCCATGCCGCCCTTGTTCGGTGCACTCGCCGCCGATTTCCGCCGCGCCATGGCTCACGCTCCTTCAGGGCAGGACGTCCCCCTTTCGCTCCCTCCGCTACGGCACCGACAACGGCCGCGGATCTCCGCCCACCGGCCTGCGCAGGCAGGCGACGTGATGGCCCTCGGCGACCTCGACCAGCGGCGGCGCCGTGATCTTGCACTCAGGCATCGCGTAGGGGCAACGGGTGTGGAAGTGGCAACCGGGCGGCGGCTTGGCCGGACTCGGCACGTCGCCCTGCACGATGCGCTTGCGTTGCCGCCGGCGTTTGGGATCGGGCGCGGTCGCGGCCGACAGCAGTGCCTCGGTATAGGGATGCAGCGGCTGCGTGAAGAGTGTGCGCTTGGCCGTGAGTTCGACGATGCGGCCGAGATACATCACGGCGATGCGGTGGCTGATGTGCCGCATGACGGCGAGGTCATGGCTGATGAAGAGGTAGGCGAGCTGGAATTCCTCCTGCAGGTCGATCAGCAGGTTCAGCACCTGCGCCTGCACCGAGACGTCGAGCGCGGAAACCGGCTCGTCGGCCACGATGACGTCGGGATTGACCGACAACGCCTTGGCGATGCCCAAACGCTGGCGCTGGCCACCGGAAAACTCATGCGCGTATTTTCGCATCGCCTCGGGCCTGAGGCCGACCCTCTGGAAGAGCTGGGCGATCCTCTCGTCGCGCGCCGCGCCCCGTGCGATGCCAAAATTCTCCAGCGGCTCGCCCACGATCGTGCCCGAGGGCAGCCGCGGGTTCATCGAGGAGTACGGGTCCTGGAAGATCGTCTGGATGCGGCGACGATGTGTCCACATGGCGCCGGGCTTGAGCTGCGTGACGTCCTCGCCGGCCAGCACGATGCGGCCGGCCGTCGGCTCGATCAGCTTCAGCACGACCTTGCCGATCGTCGACTTGCCACAGCCTGATTCGCCCACCAGCCCCAGCGTCTCGCCGCGGCGTATCCAGAAGGAGACACCGTCGACGGCTCTCACCTCGCCGGTCCGGCGCTGCAGCAGGCCGCCGTGGATCGGGAAGTGCTTCACGAGCCCTTCCACCTGCAGGACGGGTTGCGTGGTGGGAGCATCGCTCATGTCGACGCCCTCACGCGTCCCACTTCCCAGCAGGCGACGGTGTGGCCGCCGCCGGCATCGACCAGCGGTGGCGCCTCGCCGCGGCACCGGTCGGTCGCGAAGGAGCAGCGCGGCGCGAAGGCGCAGCCGGGGATGGGCTGAGTCAGACGCGGCACCAGCCCCGGGATCTCCTGCAGCCGGGGCCGCGTGCCCGCGGCATCCGCCTCGACGTCTAGCCGCGGGATCGCCCGCATCAGGCCGCGCGTGTAGGGATGCAGCGGCTCGGCGAACAGCGCCTCGACCGGCGCCTCCTCTACCTTGCGGCCGGCGTACATCACCACGACGCGCTCCGTGGTCTCGGCCACGACGCCGAGATCGTGGGTGATCAGCACGATCGCCGTGCCGGTCTTCTCCTTGAGCTCCAGCATCAGGTCGAGAATCTGGGCCTGGATGGTGACGTCGAGCGCCGTGGTCGGCTCGTCGGCGATCAGCACCTGCGGGTCGCAGGACAGCGCCATGGCGATCATCACCCTCTGGCGCATGCCGCCGGAGAGCTGATGCGGATACTCGTCGAGCCGGCGGCGGGCGTCGGCGATGCGCACCAGATCGAGCATCTCGAACGCCCGCTCGCGCGCGGCAGACCACGGCACGCCGAGATGACGTACGACATTCTCGGCGATCTGCGTGCCGACCGTCAGCACCGGATTGAGGCTGGTCATCGGCTCCTGGAAGATCATGGAGATGCGATGACCTCGGAGACGCTTCATCGCCTCTTCGGACAGGGACGTGAGTTCCTCGCCCTCGAACCTGATCGAGCCCGAGGCGATGCGGCCGGTCTCCGGCGGGATGAGCCGCAGGATCGACATCGCCGTCACCGACTTGCCGCAGCCCGACTCCCCCACGATGCCCAGCGTTTCGCCGCGCGCCACGTCGAACGACACGCCGTCGACCGCCCGCACGACACCGTCCAGCGTGTCGAACTGCGTGTGCAGGTCGCGGACTTCCAGGATCGCGCTCACAGGCGCCTCGCCAGCCTGGGGTCGAGACGGTCGCGCAACCCGTCGCCCAGCAGGTTCACCGCCAGCACCGTGACGGCGAGAAAGGCGCCGGGGATCAGGATCGTCCACGGCGCGATCTGAAAGAAGTTGCGCCCCTGGGCGATGATGTTGCCCCAGCTCGGAACCTCCGGCGGCACGCCGGCGCCCAGGAAGCTGAGGCCGGCCTCGATCAGCATCGCCGAGGCGCAGACATAGGTCGATTGCACGATCAGCGGCGCCAGCGTGTTGGGCAGCACGTGGCGCACCAGCAGCATGACGTTCTTCGTGCCGCCGGCGATGGCGCTCTCGATATAGGGCTGGCTGCGGATCGACAGCACGACCGCGCGTACCACGCGCACGATGCGCGGCACCTCGGGGATCACGATGGCCACGATCACGATGCCGAGGCCGGGCCTCGTGAGCGTGATCAGCGCGATGGCGAGCAGGATCGAGGGAATCGCCATCAGGCCGTCCATGACGCGCATGACGATGCCGTCGACCCTGCGGAAATAGCCGCACAGCAGGCCGAGACCGAGGCCGACGACACTGGAAAAGAGCGCGACCGACAGGCCGACGATCAGCGACACGCGCGCGCCGTAGACGGTGCGGGAAAAGACGTCGCGGCCGAACTGATCGGTGCCGAACCACCAGCGCTCCGAAGGCGGCCGGAGTCGGTTGACCGGCGCGAGCTTGAACGGGTCGGCGTAGGCGATGTAGGGCGCGAAGATCGCCACGACGACCAGCGCTGCCAGCAGTACGGCACCAATGGCGATCGTCGGATTGCGACGGATGGCCGTCGCCAGCGAAAAGCGGCGCGGCGGCAGGACGAGGTCGTCGGCGATTACGGCCATGTCAGTACCGGATCCTGGGATCAAGGAAGGCGTAGGAGATGTCGATGACCAGGTTGACCAGCACCTTGGCGCCGGCGAACACCAGGATCAGACCCTGCACCACCGGATAGTCGCGCTTCAGCACGGCGTCGACCGTGAGGCGACCGAGGCCGGGAATGTTGAACACGGTCTCGGTGATGACCACGCCCGAGATCAGCAGCGCAATGCCGATGCCGATCACTGTGACGATCGGCACGGCGGCGTTCTTGAGCGCGTGCAGCAGCAGCACGCGGTCGGTGGCGAGCCCCTTGGAGTGGGCGGTGCGGATGTAGTCCTGCGCCAGCACCTCGAGCATGGAGGCGCGCGTAATGCGGGCGATCAGCGCCATGTAGGTGATGCCGAGCGCCACCGACGGCAGGATCAGGCTCTCGACGAAGGGCCAGAAGCCCTGCCGGATCGGCTGATAGCCTTGCACCGGCAGGAGCTGCCACTGCACGGCGAAGAAATAGATCAGCACGTAGGCCAGCACGAACACCGGCATGGCGAAGCCCAGAACCGCGAAGCCCATGACCAGGCGGTCGACCAGCTTGCGCGCCTTCCATGCCGCCACCACGCCGATCGGGATGGCCAGCGCCACGGCCACGAACAGGGTCGAGAGCGTCAGCGCCACGGTCGGCTCGAGGCGCTGCGAGATCAGCCGGGTCACCGGCAGATTGGAGAAGATCGAGATGCCGAAGTCGCCCTGCACAAGCTGCAGGCTCCAGATCGCGAACTGCTCGAACACCGGCCTGTCGAGGCCGAGCTTGGCGCGCACGGCCGCAATCGCCTCGGCCGTGGCGTCCTCGCCGGCGATAATGGCGGCTGGATCGCCCGGCGCGAAGCGGATGAGGAAGAAGACGAAGATCGCCACCACCGCCATCACCGGCAGGGTGGCGAAGAGGCGCCGCACGATATAGGCGGTCATGCGATGGGCGCGGCGCCCGGATTCGGGTCAGGCATCTACTTCTTCTTGATGTTCCACAGCACCGCCAGGCCGGTGTTCGGCACGATGCCCTCGATGCGGTCGGCACGATAGGCGAGCGGCACCGTCCACTGGCCGAACGGAATGTAGACTACCTGCTCGATGGCGCGTGTCTGCAGCTCCTTGGCGATGCGCTTGCGCTCCTCGTCTGTCTGGGCGAACGCGAAGGCGTTGCGCAGTTCCTCGATCTTGGCGTCGCACGGCCAGCCGAACAGCCCCTTCTCGCAGGCGGCGCCGATCCAGGTGTGCAGGACAGGGTTGGCCGATCCGACGCCACCCGTGGTGGTCACGAAGATGTGCCAGCCGCCCTGTGCGGGAGGGTCCTTCTTGGCGCGGCGGGAGACGACGGTGCCCCAGTCCATCGCCTGGGCGTCGACGTTGATGCCGGCCTCGCGCATCGCCTGGATCAGCACCTGGGTGGCCGGGGTAATGGTGTTGTGGTCGGTCGCCTGCAGCACGGTGATCGGCTCGCCGTTGTAGCCGGCTTCCTTGAGGAGCTGCAGCGCCTTCTTCGGATTGTAGTCCTTCAGCATCGCGCTGCCGCCGTCGTTGGCGAGCGGCGAGCCGCAGGTGATCAGGCCGTGGCACACCCGGTAGTAGGCCGGGTTGCCCACGATCGCGCGCAGGAAATCCTCCTGGTTGATCAGGTGGTACATCGCCTGCCGCGCCTTCGGATTGTTGAACGGCGGATGGAGATGGTTGAGCCGGATCATGCCATGGGTGCTGTCCAGACTGCCGGTCTTCAGCAGCTTCACGCCCTTGGCCTTCTCGAGGATGGGCAGGAAGTCGATGCTGGGCGCCTCATAGAAGTCGATCTCGCCGTTGATCAGCGCCGACATCGCCGTCTGCGAGTCCGAGATCCAGACGAGCTCGAGGCGGTCGACGCCGGCGTACTTGGTGCCGGCGAAGGAGGAGGCTGGTTCGTTGCCGGGACGCGGCACGTAGTGTGGGTTCCTGAGATAGACCGCCTTGCTGCCCGGCACCCACTGGTCCTTGGCGAAGATGAACGGGCCCGAACCGATCGCCTCCTTGACCTGCGTCTGCGGCTCGGTCATCGCCTCCTGCTCGCGCATGATCACCGCGACCGAGGAGTTGGTCTTGCCGAGCGACTCGAGCACCATGCCATAGGGCTTAGTGAGCACCATGCGGAAGGTCTTGTCGTCGACCGCTTCCATCTTGTCGACGAACGACATCAGGCGGATGCCGACGCCATCCTTCTTGCCCCAGCGCTTGAGCGAGGCGATGACGTCCTTGGTCGTGACCGGCGAGCCGTCGCTGAACTTCAGTCCGTCGCGCAGGGTGAAAGTGTAGACGAGCTTGTCGGGGCTGATCTCGTACTTGCCGACCATCTGCGGCTGCGGCTTCATCTGCGCGTCATTGCCGAACAGCGTGTCGTAGACCAGCATGCCGTGGATGTTGGCGATGGTCTGCGTCGTCCAGATCGGATCGATGACGCGCACATCGGCATGCATCACGGCCTTGAGGACCTTCTCCTGCGCCTGCGCCGCGAACGGCAATGCAACGGCCAGCGCGGCAGCGACGATGCGCTTGAACATTTAAACCCTCCCGAGAACTCCCCGAAGCAGTATGCGAACCGCGGCGGCTTTTTGTCCAGACGGGAACGAGGCCGCGGCGTGTCGCGTTACGGCACGATTCCTGCGGGCAGCGAAATGCAGTGCCGCGCGATCGCGCCGGGCTTCGTGAGCCATATCGACTCGCGATGCGAGGCGATGTGGCGGAGTGCACGCTTGAGGTGCCGCAGCCGGTGCGGCTGCCCGACGACATAGGCATGCAGCGCCACGCCCATGACCAGCGGCCGCGCCTTCGACAGCTCCCTCATCTCGTCGAACTGGTCGATCAGGATGTCGGCAAATTGCGCCGCACCGTCCTTGCGCCCGACGATCGAAGGGATGTCGTTGGCCTCCTGCGGATAGGGCACCGACAGGATCCGCCGGCCGCCGCGGCAGCTAAACCATACCGGCTGGTCGTCCATGCACCAGTCGAGAAGATAGGTATAGCCCGCCTCCGCGAGCAGATCCGGCGTCACATGACTCTGCGAAATCCATGGACCCAGCCAGCCCTCCGGCCGGCGCCCGTCCTCCGCGGTGATGCGGTCCGTCGCCTCCCGGATCAGGTTTGCCTCTGCCGACTCGTCGAGCACGCCCTGGCGCTCAGCATTGGTCCTGCCGTGGCCTACGATCTCGTCGCCGCGGCCGCGGCAGGCGGCGACGAGCTGCGGCGCGTGGTCGTACATCGTGCTGTTGACGAGCGCCGCCATCGGCAGGCCGAACTCGTCGAAAGCGTCGAGCATGTACCAGGCGCCGACACGGTTGCCGTAGTCGCGCCAGGCATAATTCAGGATGTCAGGCTGCGGCCCGCCAGTCGCCAGCTCGGCCCCCAGTCCCTCACCGAAGGAGAAATGCTCGAGGTTCAAGGCGAAATAGACGGCCAGCCTGCGATCGTTGGGCCAGGAATAGTCGGGTCGTCCGCGCAACGGGACGTAGTCGTAGCGGTCGTGGCTCTTCAGCTTCATAGGTAAACCGTAGCGTCGGATCCGTCGGTCGGCTACGGCAGCGCGTCGGACGAGGAAACCGCCGCCGACTGAAGCGCGGCACGAAGCGCCACCACGAGGGGCGCATCGTGCTCGGGCAGCAGCACCTGCGGATCGAGCGTCAGGACGCCGCGCGCGGCATGGCGTTCGGAGAGATGGACCGGCGGATTGCCCCGCTGAAGCCGTGCGCTGAGCGCGAGCGCATCGGCTACGGCAATTTCCAGCACCGGCACGCGGCCCGTCTGCGCTGCCCGCACCAGGGTCACGTTGGCGCCGCTCAGGGCGCCGGCAATCGCGGTCAATCGGCTTTCCAGGGCGGCGTTCGCAGCTGCGTCGTCAGCTTTCACGAAGCGGTCGAGCGCCGTGAGCAGCCCCACGATCTCCTCCTTGCCGGCCTTGAAACCGCGGCCGATGCCGTGGTGCGGCACGCCACGCAGATTGGCTCGATCGACAAGCCTGGGCGGCGACCAGGTCTGCGGCGCCACGTCCATGTCGAGCTGCTGCAGCAGCGCCGACGCCACGAGGTCACGCCGGCCGGCAAGGATGCCCGACGCTTGCGGCCCGCCCAGCGCCTTGCCGCCGGAAAAGGCCACAAGATCGACGCCCATACCGACGAAGCGCTTCAGGTTCTCCCGCGGCGGAAGCTGCGCCGCTGCATCGACGATCAGGGGAATGCCGTTGGCCCGGCAGGTGGCGATTGCCACCGGAAGATCGACAATGCTCGTGGCATTGACCGAAAAGGCCATCGCCACGACGGCCGGCGAGAGTGCCGCCTCGATCTCCCAGGCCTCGAGGCCACGCACACCGGCGCCGGTACCACGGTCGTTGTGGCCGATATCGACCAGTCGCGCGCCCGACGCCGCCAGCGCATGCGCATAACCTGTGCGGTGCGTGCGCGGGATCAGGATGTCACGCGGAAAGGCCTCCGCATGTGGAAGCGCCGCCATCTTCGCGACGTCCCATCGGGCGATGGCCGCTGCTGCCGCCAGCGTCAGGGCGGCGGCAGCCCCTGTCGTGACGAGGCCCGCTTCGGCGCCCGTCGCCTCGGCGATGCGGACACTAGCGGCATCCTGTAGTTCGCCGATGTCGACCGAGGCGCGCGAGGCCGCCATCATGGCCTCGACCACTTCGGGCGCCATGACCGCACCGCCGAGTCTCGTCAGTGCGCCGGCCGCATTGATGCGACGGCGCACGCCCAGCGCCGCATAGGGATCCGATCCAGACATCCGTAAAGCTTAGCGCAGCTGCCTATACGCGCCCAATGATTGCGACCGGCCCGCCGCCCGCCGGTCCCTGGTGCTCTGCGCCGCCCGAGACGTAGAGCAGTGTGTCGCCGATCACGCCGGCCAGCACGCCGCCCACCAGCGCCCGGGCGTGGCGCGTCGAATGGATGTCGCTGTCGTCGAGCATGGTATGGCGCCGGCCGCGGATCTCGCCGGTGGGCGACGCCTCCGCCTTGGCGAGCACCGCGACGGTCTCGCCGCCGATTCCGGCCAGCACGCGGCGCGCGGCATCGGCGTCAATCGCGTCCTTCATGACGTCGTGGCCGATCACCAGATCGCCCGCCCAGCCCGTCGCATTGCCCAGAACCACGATCTCGTTGCGCAGCAGCTCCACGCCGGCCGAGGTGCTGGCGACGCTGGAATAGAGCGACCAGTCGCGGCACACCGCTGCTTCAGGTGCCTCGCCGATCTCGCCCAGCGCCAGCGCCACCCCAAGAGCCGACGCGCCACGCGACAGCGCCATCGAATGGTAGGTGTCGTCGGTGGCGACGGCAGCGGCGCGTCGGCCCGCCTCCTCGATGCGTTCCTTGGTGAGCAGCGGGCACTTGATCTGGACGAAATGGACGTCGGACGGCGAGGCAATGCCCGCGTCCGCCATAGCGAGGTTCACCGCAGCCGCCGTCTCCTCGATTTGCGCCGCGCGGCCGATCTCCTCGGGCCTGAAGGCGCGCGTGAGGCCGACGCCGATCGCGAGCCGCAGTGCGCCCGCGGGTGCCGGCGCGGCCTCCCGGCAGAACACCAGGAGATGCGGGGAGAGCCCACCCTCGGTGCCGCCGGACATCACGATGGCCACACGCTTCTCGATCTCGACAACCGGAACGCCGAGTTTTTCGGCCAGAAGGAGCTTCAGCGCCAGGGTGGCGTAGCCGCGCGTGAAGTCGTTGACGCAGCCGTTGCCCTCGGTCTTGCCGACGATGGCCACGATCGTCGCGGGATCGACCTCGCCGGCGGCGATGGCCGCCGCGAGAGGCGCGGTGTCCTGCGGTCCTGCGGTCGGCAGGCGCAGCACCTTCGCGCGCCGGGCACTCATGCGGCCTTGCCGGCGTCGCTGCCGTGACGCTCGCGACGGCGGCGCAGCCAGACCACTGAAGCGAGCGCCAGCCCGATCACCAAGAAGGAGACGCCGGTCGTCACCGTGCCCAGCGCATAGAGAACCGGCGTAGTGACATTGGTGGTCATCCCGTAGATCTCGAGCGGCAGGGTGTTGAACGTGCCCGAGGTATAGAGGCTGCGCGAGAATTCGTCGTAGGACAGCGTGAAGCCGAACAGGCCGACGCCGATCAGGCTCGGCAACAGGATCGGAATCACGACATGGCGGATCGTCTGCCACGATGTGGCGCCGAGGTCGCGCGCCGCCTCCTCGTAGCGCCGGTCGAAGCGGTTGAAGACGGCGAACATGATCAGCAGCCCGAACGGCAGGGTCCAGGTGAGGTGCGCGCCGAAGGCCGAGCTGTACCAGGCGGCGTCCCAGCCCAGTACGCGGAACAGCAGGCCGATGCCCAAGCTGATCAGGATCGACGGCACGATCAGGCTGGCGATCGCGAGATAGAAGACGATGCCCGAGCCGCGGAAGCGCGTCCGGAACGCAAGTACGGCCGAGAACGAGGCGGCGACGGTCACCAGCATCACCGCGACGCCCAGGATCATCGAGCGCAGGAACGAGCCCGCGAAGTCGCCGACCATCTGCTTTTCGAACAGGTTCCCGAACCAGTGCAGCGATACGCCGTTCATCGGGAAGGTCAGCCCGCCGGACGGCCCCTGGAACGACAGCACGAGGATGGTGAGCGTGGGGCCATAGAGGAAGAGCACGAACAGCCCGAAGAAGGCCGCCAGGCACCAGAAGGCAGGGCCGCGCTTGCCGTTCACCTCATAGCTCCTTGCGGATGTCGACCATGCGCATCATGGCGGCAACGGTGAACAGGACCAGCAGCAGCAGGACGACCGCGTTGGCAGCCGCCGCCGGATACTGCAGCAGCGACATGGCGTTCATCATCATCAGGCCGACCGAGGCGCTCTGACCGCCGCTCATGAGCCGCACCGTGACGAAATCTCCCATGACGATGGTGACGACGAAGATCGACCCGATGGCGATGCCGGGCTTGCAGAGTGGCACGATGACGTTCCACAGCGTTTGCCATGCCGAGGCGCCGGCGTCGCGCGCGGCTTCCAGCAGACTGCGGTCGATGCGCATCATGGAGTTGAAGATCGGCACCACCATGAACAGCGTGTAGAGGTGCACGTAGGCCAGCACGACGGCGAAATCCGAGAACAGCAGGAATTCGAGCGGCTCCCTGATCAGCCCGAGCTTCAGCAGCGTCGTGTTGGCCAGCCCATGCCGCCCGAGAAACGGGATCCACGAGATCATGCGGATCACGTTGGAGGTCCAGAACGGGATGGTGCAGACGAGGAACAGCACGGTCTGCCAGGTTGGCGAGCGGACGTGGAAGGCGAGGAAGTAGGCCACCACGAAGCCCACCACGAGGGTGATGACCCAGGTGATGACCGCGAATTCGACAGTCTGAAAGTAGGTTCGCCAGGTGACGGGCGAGAGCAGCAGCTCCTCGTAGTTCTGCAGCAGGAACGCCGGGATGATCTGCGTCGTGTTGTAGTCGAAGAAGCTCACCACGACGATCGTGGCGATCGGCACCACCAGGAACAGCAGGAACACCAGCGCGAGCGGCGCGACCTGCAGGTAGGTGGCCCAGGCAGAGAACCTTTTCATGAGACAGAAACGGGGGCGCCGCCGGCGCGGCGCCCCTTTCCTCAAGTCATGCTAGGCCGCGATGAACTGATTCCACTTCTGGACCATGTAGCGGTCCTCATCCATCACCGCGTTCCAGCAGGCGACGGCGCCCATGCGGTCGTAGAAGGAGCCGCCGTCGCGCACCGCGCCGGCCTTCTCCATGACGACACCCTGCGGATTCTTGATGTCGCCCTTGGCGGGCTTGCCTTCCATCCAGTAGCCCCACTCGTCGGCCGTCATGTTGGCCTTGGCCGTCTCGAGCACCGCCGAGTAGTAGCCCTGGCGGTTGAGGAACGCGCCAACCCAACCCGACAGATACCAGTTGATGTACTCGTAGGCCGCGTCGAGCTGCGCGCCCGACAGGTGCTTGGCGAGCGCCAGACCGCCGCCCCACGCGCGATAGCCTTCCTTGAGCGGCTGGTAGGTGCACGGAATGCCCTTGGAGCGCACCGCCGTCACGGCCGGCGACCACATCGACTGGATCACGACTTCGCCGGAGGCCATCAGGTTCACCGACTCGTCAAAGGTCTTCCAGAAGGCGCGGAACTGGCCTTCCTTCTTGGTCTTGATCAGGAAATCGATGGTCTTGTCGATCTCCGCCTTGGTCATGTTGCCCTTGTCGCCGTACTTCACGATGCCGGCCGATTCGCAGATCATCGCGGCGTCCATGATGCCGATCGAGGGAATGTTCAGGATCGCCGTCTTGCCCTTGAACTTCGGATCGAGGATGTCCTTCCAGTTCTCGATCTTGCGCCCGACGAGATCCGGGCGAATGCCGAGCGTATCGGCGTTGTAGATCGTCGGGATCATCGTGAACCAGCCGGTCTGGCCCTTGGCGAACTTGGTCGAAGCCGGTCCTTCGACGAAGCTCACCGTATTCGGCGCCGTGCCCTGTGCGATGACGCTGTCGGGCTTCAGCTTGCCCGAGGTGAAGATCGGCACGATCTTGTCGAAATACTTGATCTTCTTGACATCCATCGCCTGCAGCGTGTTCGCCGGAAAGACCTTCTTGCACATCCAGTATTCGATGTCGGCGATGTCGTAGGAGTTCGGCTGCGTGACCGCGCGCTGCACGACGGCGTCGGAATCGAGCGCCGTCATCTGAAGCGTGATGCCGAGGTCGGCTTTGCACTTCGCGGCGATCTCGTTGATGTTCGACACGCCGGTGCCGAACTGGCGTAGCGTGATGTTCTTGGTGTTCTGCGCCCAGATCACCGGAAAGCCGGTGACGGCACCGCTGCCCACGGCCGCACCTGCGACGCCGGCCGCGCCCTTGAGCATCCTGCGGCGGCCCATGCCGCCATTCGACTTCCGAGCCATCTCGTCTTCTCCCTCAGCTAGCGACGGCGCGGGGCCGCCTCCCTAACGTCCGAGGACGTGAATGTCCTCGGGCCTCCAAGACAGGATCACCGGCTCGCCGGGGCGCACTGGCGCCGCATCGAAGCGCGCCTCGGGCACCATCGCCGACATGGTTTCGAGCCCGACCACGTCGATGCCCACCTGCACCGTCGCCCCGAGATATTCGACGGACCGCGCCACGCCGGAGAGAGAGGTGGCGCCGGCTTCTCCCGTCCCTCCCGCCTGCACGCTCATGCGGTCAGCGCGAATGGCCACGAGCGGTCCCGCGCCGGCGACGCGCGCCACCGCCGCCGGCAGGACGTTGTGGCCGCCGATGAACTTCGCGACGAAGGCCGAAGCCGGTCGGTTGAAGACCTCGCGCGGCGGAGCGGCCTGCTCGATCCGGCCGGCGTTCATCACCACCACGAGATCGGCCAGCGCCATCGCCTCGTCCTGGCTGTGCGTCACATGGATGAAGCTGATTCCCAGTCTCGTCTGCAGGCTCTTCAGCTCCTCGCGCATCCTGATGCGCAAGAACGGGTCGAGCGCCGACAGCGGCTCATCGAGCAGCAGCACCTGCGGATCGGTGATCAACGCACGCGCCAGCGCCACGCGCTGTTGCTGGCCGCCGGAAAGCTGGGCCGGCAGGCGGGCGGCAAAGGCCTCCATGTGCACGCGCTTCAGCATATCGAGCGCGCGAGTACGGCGCGCCTCCCTGTCGATGCCGCGCATCTTCAGGCTGAAGGCGACATTGTCGACGCAGTCGAGATGAGGGAACAGCGCGTAACTCTGGAACATCATCGCCGTGCCGCGGGCGGCCGGCGGCAGGCCGGTAATGTTCTCGGAGCCCAGGATGACGTCGCCCTCGCTCGCCTCCTCGTGGCCGGCGATCATGCGCAGCGTCGTCGTCTTGCCACAGCCCGACGGTCCGAGAAGGCAGCAATACGACCCGGCCGGGATACGCAGGCCGATCGAATCGACGGCCACCGTCTCCCCGTAGCGCTTGGTCAGGGCAACAAGTTCAATGTCTGGCTGTGTCGCCATGGTCCCCTCGAAAGCAAGCCCCATGCCAGCACTGTAAAATAGCTGGGGAAAATAGCCCCGGCCATTGGCGCAAGTCTTGCTGACTTTCGAGGGAGTTTCCCAGGGAGCGAAACGAATGCGTTTGATCGGTGTCGATGTCGGCGGGACGTTCACTGACCTGATCTACGCCGACACGGATGCGGGTCGGACCGCCGTCCACAAGATCTCGACCACGCCGGACGACCCCTCGCGCGGTGTCGTGCAGGGCCTCATGGCACTCTGCGACAAGCACGGCATCCCGCGCGAGACCATCGACACGGTGTTCCACGGCACGACCATCGCCACCAACGCCATCCTCGAGCACGACGGCGCGGTCACCGGCATGATTACGACCGGCGGCTATCGCGACATCCTGCACATCGGCCGCCACCAGCGGCCGCAGCACTACTCGATCATGCAGGACATCCCGTGGCAGGACCGGCCGCTGGTCAAGCGCCGCCACCGCAAGACGGTGACGGAACGACTGGTTCCGCCCAAGGGCGAGGTGCTGGAACCGCTCGACGAGGACGGCGTGCGCCGGGCGGTACAGGAGCTCAAGGAGGCCGGCGTCGAGGCCATCGCCATCTGCTTTCTGTTCTCCTACCTCGATCCCGCCCACGAGGTGCGCGCCATGGAAATCGTGCGCGAGGAGTATCCGGCATGCTTTGCCACGACCTCCTCGTCGGTATCGCCGCAGTTCCGCGAGTTCGAGCGCTTCACCACGACGGCAATGAACGCCTTCGTCGGGCCGAAGGTGCGCAACTACGTGACGCGTCTGGAGTCCGAGATCGAGGTTTCGGGCTTCAAGGCCGATCTCCGCATCATGGCGTCCAACGGCGGCGTTGCGACGCCCGCCATGGTGGCCGAGCGCCCGGTGCTCACCCTGCTCTCAGGCCCGGCGGCGGGCGTGATCGGCGGCGACTGGGCTGGCGCGCTGTCGGGCAAGCGCAACCTCATCACCTTCGACGTCGGTGGGACCTCGGCCGACATCGGCATCGTGACCGAAGGCGGCTTCGGCGAGGCGACGGCGCGGGACACCTGGATCGCGGGCTTCCCGGTGCTGGTGCCCATGATCGATGTGCACACGATCGGCGCCGGCGGCGGCTCGATCGCCCATGTCGACCAGGCCGGCGCCTTCAAGGTCGGCCCCCGGTCGGCCGGCGCCATGCCCGGTCCCGCCGCCTACGGCCGCGGCGGCACGCGCGCCACCGTGACCGACGCCAACGTCGTGCTGGGCCGCCTCGACAGCGGCAACTTCCTGGGCGGCAGCATGTCGCTCGACGAAGTCGCCGCCCGTCGCGTCATCGGCGAACTGGCGCGCGAACTCGACCTGTCCGACCGGGAGGCGGCAGAAGGCGTCGTCACGCTGATCAACGCCAACATGGCCAACGCCATCCGCTCGCGCACCGTCCAGAAGGGCATCGATCCTCGCGCCTATACGCTGGTGGCGTTCGGCGGCGCGGGCCCGCTGCACGGCGCGGAAGTGGCGGACATGCTGGGCATTCCCGAGGTCATCGTGCCGCCACATCCGGGCATCACCTCAGCGGTTGGCCTGCTGATCAGCGATCTGCGCTACGATGCCATCCGCACATCCTTCCAGGTGTCAGGTGCGGCCGACCTTGCGCGCATCAACGCCGACTTTGCATCGATGGCCAGGGAACTCGCCGGTCGCTTCACCGCCGACGGCATCGATCTCTCGAAAGTGAGGTTCGAGCGCCGTGGCGACCTGCGCTATGTCGGGCAGGGCTACGAACTGCGCGTGCCCTTTCCCGACGGCACGCTCGACGAAGCGGCCCTCGCCGGAGCGTTCGAGGCGTTTCATGACGTCCACAAGCGGGAGTACGGCCATCATTTCGCCGATTCGGCGATCGAGATCGTCAATCTGCGCCTCGTAGGCGCTGCGGCTGCGGCCAAGATCAGCAAGCCTGCGCCCGGTACGGCGAAATCTCTGGAGGCGGCGAAGGTTCGCACCGGCACCTGCACGTTCCGCGTCGAGGGCAAGCTTGCGGACTATCCGACGGATTTCTATCGCCGTGACCTGCTGCCAACCGGCGAGCGCATCCCGGGGCCGGCCATCGTGCTCCAGATGGACACGACGACGGTCGTCCCCCCGCAGTCCAGTTTCGAGGCCGACGGTGCGGGCAACCTCATCATCCGCAAGGAGGCCAGGCAATGAGCCCCGCGCCTCGCCGCCAGCCTGCCCCAAAGCCCGATCGCATCGACCCCATCACCACCAGCGTGATCCAGGGCGCGCTCGAGAGCATAGCAGTCGAGATGGGCTACAAGCTCATGCGCATGAGCTACTCCTCGATCATCCGCGAATCGGAGGATTTCGGGGCGGCTCTGGTCGATGCCGAGGGCCGTGGGCTCGCCGAGTCCGCGCAATCGACACCGCTGCAGTCCGGCCCCATCCCGGGCTACGTGCGCGGCATCCAGAGGATCCTCGCCGAGCGCGGCGACGTCATCCGCCCGGGCGACGTCATCATGCACAACGACGCCTACTCCGGCGCGAGCCACGGTCCGGACATTGCCTTCATAGTACCGGTGTTCGTCCAGGGCCGCTTGATCGCCTTTGCCGCGACAACCGCTCACCATCTCGACATCGGAGCACTGTCACCCGGCTCTTGCGGCATCGTCGAGGCGATCGACGCCTACGCCGAGGGCCTGCAGTTCAAAGCGATCAAGGTCTACGACCGCGGCGTCAGGAACGAAGCCGTGTGGCAGATCGTGCGCGACAACATCCGCGCCTCCGACCTCGTGGTCGGCGACATGGATGCCCAGGTGGCGGCGGCCCGCATCGGCGCAGAGCGCATGGTCGAGCTCGTGGAGCGCTACGGCCCGGAAACCTTCGATCTCGCCTGCACAGCCCTGATGGATCATGCCGAGCGGCTGATGCGCCAAGCCATCGCCAGATTGCCTGACGGCGTCTATCGCGCCGAGACCGCCATTGACGGCTATCTCGATTCGGATGACCCCTCGAAGAAGGAACTGCCGATCGTCGTCACCATCACCAAGAGGGACGATTCACTTGCGGTCGATCTCACCGGTACCGCACCACAGGTGCCCGACCGGCCGATCAACATGCCGCTGGAAGGCACCGCCGACATCGCCATCTGGCTCACCATCCGCTCCGTCCTGCTCGACACCGAGATCCACGGCCACATCCCGGTGAACGCGGGCCTGATCCGGCCGATCACCATCGTCGCCCCCAAAGGCTGCCTCGCCAACCCGACCTTTCCCGCCCCCACGATCGCCCGCTTCTGCCCCGGCAACCAGCTCGCCGATACGGTAATGAAGGCGCTGTCGCAGGCCATGCCGGGCAACGTCTCGGCCGGCATCGGCAATCTCAAGGTCATCGCCTTTTCCGGCCTCAGGAACGAGACGCACTGGGTGCACATGGAGATCTTCGAAGGCTCCTACGGTGGTCGCCTCGGCAAGGACGGTATGGACGCAGTCGACACGCTCTACGCCAACACACGCAACAACCCGATCGAGGACATCGAGACTCACCTGCCGCTGCGCGTGCTGCGCTATGAATTGCGCGAGGACGTGGCGGGCGCCGGCAAGTGGCGCGGCGGCCTGGGCTCGGTGCGCGAGTTCGCCTTCCTGAGCGACGGTGGGGCCTCCGTTGAGGGGGAAGGCCATCGCTACCGGCCGTGGGGCTTCCAGGGCGGCAGCGAAGGCATGCCGGCCAAGCTCGATCTCGTGGCACCTGGAAAGGCCGACCGCGCCCTGCCTTCCAAGGTACCGCACATGAACATCGCCGCCGGCGGCCGCTTCGTCTGCTACGGTCCGGCCGGCGGCGGCTACGGTGATCCGCTGGAACGCGACCCGGCCAAGGTGACCGACGACGTGCTGGACGGCGTGATATCGGTCGAGACCGCTTTGCGAGACTACGGCGTTGTCGTGTCGAAGAAGGGTGTCCTCGACGCGGATGCCACCGCAAAGGCCCGCGCGCGGTAGTTGGCAACAGCCGGCTGATCATCCATCAAGCAGCGATGGATTATCAGCTCGGGGGCAGGACCTGCCTCGTCACCGGCGCGAGCTCCGGCATCGGTGCTGGGGTCGTGCGACTTCTGGCCCGGCAGGGCGCCAAGGTCGCCGCCACGGCTCGGCGCATCGACAAGATCGAGCGCCTCGAGGGCGTCACCGTACTGCCGGGTGACGTCACCGCGCCCGCCGATCTGTCACGTCTGGCCAAGCTGGCGACCGAGATTCTGGGCCCGGTCGACATCCTGGTGAACTGCGCGGGCGGCTCCCGTCCGACGGGACCCGATGCCGGCGACGAGGTGTGGGAGGAGGCGTTCGCGCTCAACTTCACGTCGGCCAGGCTCCTCACCAAGGCGCTGTTGCCCTGGATGCGGGTGCGCAAGTGGGGCCGCATCATCAATGTCAGCGGGTCCATGGAGCCGCGCGGCCTCAATGCGGCCAGCGCCGCCAAGGCCGCCCTGCATCTCTGGGCGAAAGGGCTTTCCTGCGACGTCGCGGCTGACGGCGTCACCGTGAACACGGTTCAGCCCGGGCGCATCAACAGCGAGCAGATTCTCGAGAAGCTCCACCCCACCGAGGAGGCCCGCCGCAGCTTCATCGAGCGCAATATCCCCATCGGCTATTTCGGCGAGGCGGAGGATGTGGCACATGTCATCGCCTTCCTCGCCTCGCCGGCCGCGCGCTATGTGACCGGTGCCGTGATCCCGGTCGACGGCGGCATGCACTATTTCGCGCACTAACGTTGCAGGGGATTGGTTTGCTGAAATGGCTTCGCCGCGACCAGAAGGAGACCCCGGCCGCCAGCCTGGGGTCCCTGCACGTCATCCGGCCCTGGATGTGCGCATCAACGACGTCGCCGTGGACCGCCGGCTGCTTCATGACGTTGGTCAACGACGGCGACGCCGATTGTCTGTTGTCAGCTCACAGTGAAGCGGCGGGCTGGACGGAAGTCTGCGGAATCAAGGTTGTCGGCGCCGAACTCAAGATGGCGTACCTCGACTCGGGCTTGCGGCTGCCCACACACGAAACGACCGTCCTGAAGCCCCGCGGCTACCACCTGCTGATGCTGGGGCTGGCCTCCCCCCTGACGGTCGGCAGCGACGTCCCGATGACCCTCTACTTCCAGAAGGCGGGGGCGCTGGACATCAAGTGCAAGGTAGCGCCCCCTGAGATCGTGGGCGGATACACGCTCGACCGCGCGCGGGGGCCGGGCTGAGCCGGTTGCCAATGCAAAGCCTACATGCGCCGGACGGCGACTGATACCGGAAGCAAAATCAACGAGTTACAGGCGTCCACAAAGAGCCCTTTTCGCCCCTTGCGCGAGTCGGTCCGACTCCTGATATAACCGCCTCGAGGGGCCGGTGTGGGCGGAGCAGTCGCCAACCCGGTCAGATCCGGAAGGAAGCAGCCGTAACGAATTCGCTTCGGGTCATGCCGGTCCCTCACCCGTTCCCCTGTGCGCGCCGCCGCGGAGGGCGGGCGGCCCGGGCGCGACGACCGCCGGGCCTGAGGGGCCACGGCGCTGAGATTCGGGGATCGCCATGGCGACGGCCAGCAAGGGCTCGGAAGACCCGGCACTTCCCTATCGCGTCCTCGCCCGCAAATACCGTCCCGTCGATTTCACGACCCTGGTCGGCCAGGAGGCGATGGTGCGCACGCTGCGCAACGCCATCGCGTCAGGCCGCATCGCGCACGCCTTCATGCTCACCGGCGTGCGCGGCGTGGGCAAGACCACGACCGCCCGCATCATCGCCCGAGCGCTGAACTGCGTCGGCGCCGACGGCAAGGGCGGCCCGACCGTCGATCCGTGCGGCGTCTGCGAGAACTGCAAGGCGATCACCGAAGACCGCCATGTCGATGTGATCGAGATGGACGCGGCATCCCGTACCGGCATCGATGACGTCCGCGAGCTGATCGAGGGCGTGCGCTACCGGCCGGTGTCCGCGCGCTACAAGGTCTACATCATCGACGAAGTGCACATGTTGTCGGAGAAGGCGTTCAATGCCCTTCTCAAGACGCTGGAAGAGCCGCCGCCGCATGTGAAGTTCCTGTTCGCCACCACCGAGATCCGCAAGGTGCCGGTGACGGTGTTGTCGCGCTGCCAGCGCTTCGACCTCAAGCGCGTGCCGCAGGAAACGCTGATCGAGCATTTCGGCAAGATCGCCCAGACCGAGAAGGTGGAAATCTCGCCTGAGGCGCTCACCCTGCTTGCGCGCGCCGCCGACGGATCGGTCCGCGACGGTCTTTCCATGCTCGACCAGGCGATCGCCCACGGCGGCGGCGTGGTCGATGCGGCGCAAGTGCGCGACATGCTGGGCTTGGCCGACCGCAGCCTTGTGCTCGACCTGTTCGAGAAGGTGATGCACGGCGATGCCCCAGCGATGATCGCCTCGCTTGGCGAGATGCACGATTCGGGCGCCGACCCCGTCGTGGTCCTGCAGGACCTGCTCGAGCTCACACATTGGGTGACGCGTCTCAAGGTGGCGCCCGAGGCTGCCGCCTCGTCAGCCGACAGCGAGCGCGCGCAGGGCCTTGCCATGGCGGGCAAGCTGCCGATGGCGTCCCTCACGCGCGCCTGGACGCTGCTCATGAGGGGACTGCAGGAAACCCTGGCCGCGCCGTCACCGTTCCGCGCGGCAGAAATGGCGCTGATCCGGCTCTGCTATGCAGCCGATCTGCCTTCGCCGTCCGATGCCATCAAGGCGCTGCAGAATGGCGGCGCCACGAATGGCGCCACGGCCCCCGCACCGCCGCGGGGCGGCGGCGGAGGCGCCGCCGCCCGGCTCGCTACCCAGCCCGCGACGGCCACCGCCGCGCAGCCGGTCCAGGCATCGCCCGCGCCACGCAATTTCACCGACGTCGTGGCGCTGTTCGAAGCCAGGCGCGAGGCCCGGCTGGTGCACAGCCTGATGCATCACGTCCACGAGGTCCGCTGCGAGCCGGGGCTCATCGAGTTCCGTCCCGAGCCAAAGGCACCGACAGACCTCGCCGCGCGCCTCGGCGAACTGCTCAGCCGATGGACCGGCCGGCGTTGGATCGCCTCCGTTTCCAATGCGGAAGGCAAACCTACCCTTATCCAGCAGAAGGCCACCAAAGCCGACGACCTGCGTACTTCCGCCGAGAGCAACGAGCTCGTCCAGGCCATATTGAAGACCTTTCCCGGTGCCAAGCTCGAGGCAGTGCGCCGCAAGGGCGAGCAGACGTCGCTGGTTGCCGGCCTCGGCGGCCTGGTCGACGAAGAGCCGCCGCCTGCCGAGGACTATCCGGCCGACGACGACATCCCCGAAAGCGAGTTCTGATGTTCGACAAACTCAAGGACCTCGGCGGCCTGATGCAGCAGGCGCAGCAGATGCAGCAGAAGATGCAGGAGCTGCAGGTGGCGCTCGAGCGCATGGAGATCGTAGGCTCCTCAGGCGCAGGCCTCGTCAAGGTCACGGTCAATGGCAAGAACGAGACTCGCAAGGTCGAGATCGACGCCTCGCTGTTCAAGGCCGAGGACAAGGGCGTGGTCGAAGACCTGATCGTCGCTGCCGCCAACGACGCGCGCGGCAAGGTTGAGCAGACCGTGCAGGAGCAGATGCGCAGCATTACCGGCGGCCTGCCGCTCCCGCCAGGCTTCAAGCTCTAGATGACAGGCTCCCGATGAACGGGCCCGAGATCGAGCGCCTGATCCAGCTGCTCGGCCGCCTGCCGGGGCTGGGGCCGCGTTCGGCGCGCCGCGTGGCCCTGCATCTCCTGAAGAAGCGCGAGACGCTGATGCAGCCGCTTGGCGCCGCGCTGGCCGACGCGGCGCGTGCGATCCGGGCCTGCACGGTCTGCGGCAATCTCGATACGGTCGATCCCTGCTCGATCTGCGCCGATCCCCGGCGCGACGCCGGCCTGATTTGCGTCGTCGAGGACGTCGGCGATCTCTGGGCAATGGAGCGCGGCAAGATCTTTCAGGGTTGCTACCACGTGCTGGGCGGGTCGCTATCGGCGCTGGACGGGATCGGCCCGGACGAACTCAATATCGCGGCCCTGGTAAAGCGCGTTGCCGCCGGCGGCGTGCGTGAAGTCATCATGGCAACCAATGCTACGGTCGATGGCCAGACGACCGCCCACTACCTCGCCGAGCGGCTGGCCGAGCTCGAGGTGCCGCTGACCCGGCTCGCGCACGGGGTGCCGGTCGGCGGCGAACTCGACTGGCTGGACGACGGAACGCTGGCAACCGCGCTCAAGGCGCGGCGCGCCTTGTAGCTCCCGCATCATGAGTACCGAGACGCTGGCCGCCATAGCCGTCGCCTTGGGAGCCGGCTGGGCCAGCGGCCTCAATGCCTACGCCGCCGTTGTCGTGCTGGGTGCGGCGCAGCGCTTCGGCCTGGTTGCGCTGCCACACGATCTCGATGTGCTGGCCTCTCCCTGGGTGATGGGTGTCGCCTCGATCCTGTTCGCGCTCAACTTCCTTGCCGACAAGATCCCTTACGTCGACAGCATCAACGATGCTCTGCAGACCTTCGTGCGCGTGCCCGCGGGCGCCTTGCTCGCCTACGGCGCGGCCGCCAGCCTCCCTCCGGAAGTCGCCGTCATCGCCGGATTGCTGGGCGGCACCCTGGCCGCCGGAACCCATGTCGCGAAGACCGGGACGCGGGCCCTGATCAATACGTCGCCCGAGCCGTTCTCGAACCTGCTCGCCTCGTTCGGCGAGGATATCGCCGTGATCGGTGGGCTGGCGCTCGCCATCACGCATCCGATCACTTTTCTGTGCCTGCTGGCACTTTTCGTCGCCGCACTCGTCTGGATGCTGCCCAAGCTGGCGCGCCTGGCGGCCGCGCCGTTTCGCCGGCTGGCACGCGCCCGGCAAAAGCCTTGACTTGGACCGTGGTCATCGACCTTTGGCGGAGGAACTGCCGCTTTCCTTCGCCCGCGTGAGGGGTAAACTCGCAGCCCATAGCTCATGTTCATCCGTCAGAACATCCAGACCCTGCGATTCTTCCGCACGACGCCGGCGATGCGCTGCCCGTATCTGCCGCATCGGCTGGAGACGAAGCTTGTCACCGAGCTGAGCGGTCCCGACGCGATCTCCCAACACGATACGCTGACGGATGCCGGTTTCCGCCGCTCGCATCACTTCGTCTACAAGCCGCTATGTGACAGTTGCAGAGCCTGTGTCCCGGTCCGCATCCGGGTGCGCGATTTCGAGCCCAGCCGCGCTCAGCGGCGGATTCAGCGCCGCAACGAGCATGTTCATGCCGTCGAGGTGCAGCCGCTGGCGACCGGCGAGCAGTTCTCTCTCTTTTCGCGCTACGTGCTCACGCGGCATCGCGACGGCGACATGGCCGACATGGACTTCGACGACTATCGGGCGATGGTCGAGGAAAGCCCGGTCGAAACCGCCATCATCGAGTTCCGGGAAGACTCGCATGACGGCAGGCTTGTTGGCGCCTGTCTGGTGGACTGGCTGTCGAGCGGGGTTTCCGCCGTCTACAGCTTCTTCGATCCGCAGGACCCGCGGCGAGGCCTTGGCACGCACATGATCCTGTGGCTCGCCAATGCGGCCGCCAAACGTGGGCTGCCCTATGTCTATCTCGGCTACTGGATCGCCGATTCGACCAAGATGGCCTACAAGCGCGCTTTCCGGCCTTTGGAATTCTTCGGACCGGAAGGATGGATGGAACTGCCTGCCGTCTAGGCAGGTCCGCGACGATGAGCCTCATGCAGCGATCGCACGCGCCCGTCGCGGCCAGGCCGTGCGCCGCCAAAGAAGGCTTCCTTCGCGGCTCTTTTCTGCTAGATGGTTTAGTCTCCGTCTTGCGAAGTGCAGGGAGCGTAAGCTTGCATGACGTCGAGAACGGCAATCAAGAACCTTGGACCGGGGGAGGGTATCCGCAGTGGCCGGGTTACTGAAATTGAGCGCGGCCATTGACCGCCTCAACGAGTTCGTGGGGCGGACGGTTTACTGGCTCATCCTTGTTGTCGTGCTGATCAGCGCGATCAACGCGATCGTCCGCAAGGTATTCAATTCGAGTTCGAATGCCTGGCTCGAATGGCAGTGGTATCTGTTCGGCGTGATCTTCCTGATGTGCTCGGGCTACGCCCTGCTCCGCCAGGAACACATCCGCATCGACATCGTGGCGAGCCATCTGTCTGCCAAGGCCAATAACAGGATCGCACTGTTCGGTCACCTGTTCTTCCTGATGCCGCTGTGCCTCGTGATGCTGGTCGAAGGCTGGCCATACTTCTACGAATCCTATCGAATCGGCGAGTCATCGAGCAATGCCGGCGGCCTGATCCGATGGCCGATCAAGCTCGTCGCAGTTCTGGGATTTGCACTGTTGCTGCTTCAGGGCATCTCCGAGGCAATCAAGCAAATCGGGGTCATGCGCGGCGTCTATGTCGACACCCGCCAGCGTAACTCCGGGCATTGAGAACAGATCATGGCGATCATTCGCGGCATCTTCTACGCGTTCCTTGTCTGCCTGGTGGTGCTTCTCGGAACCTCGATGTTCCTCCCGGGCAGCGGGCTCTCGACCTTCGTCAAGGCCGAGATGGCACCCATCATGTTCTTCTCGCTGGTCGTATTCCTGCTGCTTGGCTATCCCGTCGCGTTCTCCCTTGCGGCGCTCGGCCTGCTGTTCGGATTCATCGGCATCGAGCTCAGCCTTTTCAAGCCGTCGTTCTTCCAGGCGCTGCCGAACCGGCTGTTCGGCATCATTGAGAATGACACGCTGCTGGCCATCCCGTTCTTCACGTTCATGGGCTTGATTCTCGAGCGATCAGGCATGGCCGAGGACCTGCTCGACACGATCGGACAGCTTTTTGGTCCGTTGCGGGGCGGTCTCGCCTTCGCCGTGATCTTCGTGGGTGCGCTTCTCGCCGCGACCACCGGCGTGGTCGCCGCCTCAGTCATCTCGATGGGCCTGATCTCCCTGCCGATCATGCTGCGGTACGGCTACGATCGCCGCCTGGCGACCGGCGTGATCGCCGCATCTGGGACCCTGGCGCAGATCATTCCGCCGAGCCTGGTGCTGATCGTCATGGCCGATCAGCTGGGACGCTCGGTGGGTGACATGTACAAGGGTGCGATCATCCCGGGCCTCGTCCTGACTGCGCTGTATGCCGGCTACGTCCTTGGCCGCACGATCTTCAGCCCAAGTCATGCGCCTGCATTGCCGCCTGAGGCACGGACGATCAAGGAGGATGACGGCAGCGCCGGCTATCCTTCCCTGCTCATCGTGCTGGCCGGATGCATCGCTGGCGGCTATGCCCTGTCGCACTACCTCGACTGGGAGGCCATCTGGGCAACGGCGTTCGTCGGTCTCATCGCCTACATCTTTGCGATGGCGAACCGACACCTGAAACTCCGCATCCTCAGCCGCCTCAGCGAGCAGGTCGTCATCGTCATGATGCCGCCGCTGGCCCTGATCTTCCTCGTGCTCGGCACGATCTTCATAGGGCTGGCGACTCCTACGGAAGGCGGCGCGATGGGAGCGACCGGGGCATTGTTGCTGGCTCTCAGCTACCGGCGGCTCAGCTGGACCTTGCTCAAGCAGGCGATGGACAGCACGGCAAAGCTCACATCGTTCGTCATTTTCATCCTGGTCGGCGCCCGTGTGTTCAGCCTCACTTTCTACGGAGTGAACGGCGATCTCTGGGTCGAGCATCTCCTGTTGGCGCTTCCCGGCGGGCAGATCGGCTTCCTGATCGTCGTGAACGTCCTGGTGTTTTTGCTGGCGTTCTTCCTCGATTTCTTTGAACTCGCCTTCATCATCATACCGCTTCTCGTTGCGCCTGCGCTCGCCCTGAACATCGACCTCATCTGGTTCGGCGTGTTGCTGGGCATCAACATGCAGACCTCGTTCATGCATCCGCCCTTCGGGTTCGCGCTGTTCTACCTGAGATCCGTCGCGCCGGAAGGCAAATACATCGACAAGGTGACAGGTCGGGAGATGGATGGCGTGACGACGGCCGAGATCTATTGGGGCGCCGTACCGTTCGTCATCATCCAGTGCTTGATGGTGGCTATCGTCATCGCCTTCCCGGCCCTGGTCCTTGCCGGCCTCGACAAGGACCCCAAGATCGATCCGTCCAAGGTCAAGATCGAAATTCAGGCGCCGACACAGGATGACAACCCTCCACCGATCATCTTTACGCCGCCGCCGGCGCGCAATTGACCCATGAAAAAGGCCCCGCCTCAGGCGGGGCCTTCTTCTTGTGTCCTTGAGGCAGCGCGTCTAGCGACCGGCTGCAGACATCGAGAAGTTGAAGTTGTCGAAGGTATTCTCGGCCACCCGGAACCACAGGTTCTGGTCCATCCGGAACACCCTGAGGCTGTCGAACAGCGTCTTGAAGTTGGCGTTCTTGGCGGAGATCTCTTCGTAGAACCTGTAGGCCTCGTCGAAGCAGGCCTGCAGGACCGGCCTCGGGAACGGCTTGAGGATCGTGCCGGCCCCAACCAGCCGCTTGAGAGCTGCCGGATTGGAGGCATCGTACTTCGGCACCATCCAGGCCGTAACCTGCGCAGCGGCGGTCTCCACCATCTGCTTGTAGGGCTTCGGTAGGCCTTCCCATGCTTTCGTGTTGATATAGAGCGAGCCGATCGACGCGCCTTCCCACCAGCCGGGATAATAATAGTACTTGGCGACCTTGTTGAAGCCGAGCTTCTCGTCGTCATGCGGCCCGACCCACTCGCAGGCATCGAGCGTGCCCTTCTCGAGGGCCGGATAAATATCGCCACCGGCAATCTGTTGCGGAACGACACCCAACCGCTGAAGGATCAGGCCGGCGAATCCGCCAACGCGGAACTTGAGGCCCTTCATATCGTCGACCGTATTGATTTCCTTGCGAAACCAACCACCCATCTGCGCGCCTGTCCCGCCGAACGGCAGGCTGGTGATGTTGTAGGCCTTGTAGAAGTCGTTGATCAGCTTGTTGCCACCGCCGTGATACTGCCACGCGAGGTACTGACGCTGGTTCATCGTGAACGGCAGACCGGTCTCGAACACGAAGGACGGATCCTTGCCGAAGTAATAATAGGCGGCTGTCTGCCCCATCTCGACGGTCGCGTTCTGAACCGCATCTGCAACCTGCAGGCCGGGGACGATCTCGCCGGCAGCGAAGGTTCTGATCTGGAACTTGTTGTCGGACATTTCGCCGATCGCCTTGGCGAACAATTCCGCACCGCCGTAGAGCGTATCCAGCGACTTGGGAAAGCTCGACGTCAAACGCCACTTCACTTCTGGCATACCCTGAGCGATCGCCGGTGCCGCAACCGTACTCGCCGCAACTGCACCGACGGCACCCACGCCGGCATTGCCGATAAACTTTCTACGCTTCATCTCGTCAAGCCTCCCTTTGGGACACGGAAGCGGTCCCGTGCACCGGCAAAGACTGACACGCGCTTTGCTGTTTGGAAAGCACCGGCCCCTACCAAACAGGCGAGCGGAGCGGACGGTGGGGCGCGTGCCGCCGCCGTGGTTGACCGGCACCGGAAGGACCTTCCGCGATGCAGGATGGCGGCGGCACCCCCAGACGGCGATGCCCCTCCCAATTGCAGAGACTGTGACTGCGCGGCGCGACGTCCCGCCCGACTGCCACCGCCGCACGCTGCTGACAGGCGCAGAGCGACCCAAGAGCCGCCCCCTCGATCGTCTTGCGATCGGCGAGCGATCGCGGAGCCCGACCTCTGCGACAGCGCCCCAGCGGCGGCGAGACCGGCGCTCCCATCGAAAGACTGCCCCGCGAGGGCGGGGCAGTTTCAACCGTTGCGAGGCGGGACTACTTAACCGTCTGGCCGGCCGTGAACGCGAAGTTCTCGTACGTCAGCTCTGCGACGCGGAACCACAGATACTGCTCATCGCGAAAGGCCTTCCAGTTGTCATAGACCTTCTTGAACTTTGCATTCTTGCTCGAGAAGTCGTCGTACATCTCGTGGGTGGCCTTCCATGCCGCCGCGAGGACCTCCCGCGGATAGGGACGAAGCTGGGCGCCTGCCGCCACGAGGCGACGCAAGGCCTGTGGATTCTGGTGGTCGTAGCGCGCCAGCATTTCACCGTTCACGTCGGCCGCAACGGTCTCGACCGCAAGCTTGTAGACCGGCGGCAGAGCATCCCAATGCTGCTTGCCGACCATGATGGTGATCTGCGTACCGGCTTCCCAGAACCCGGGGTAGTAGTAGTAGGGCGCGACCTTGTAGAAGCCGAGCTTCTCGTCGTCATATGGCCCCACCCATTCCGCGCCGTCGATCGTGCCTTTCTCGAGCGCCGGATAGATGTCCCCACCGGCGATCTGCTGGGGCACCGCGCCGAGCTTGGCCCAGATCTGCCCCCCAATGCCGGGAATTCGCATCTTCAGGCCTTTGATATCGGCGAGCGTCTTGATTTCCTTCCGGAACCATCCGCCCATCTGTACGCCGGTGTTGCCGGCCGGAAACGGTACCGCATTGTAACCGGCCATGAATTCGCGCATCAGGTCCAACCCACCGCCCTGAAGCATCCAGGCATTCTGCTGCCGTGCCGTAAGTCCGAAAGGAACGCCGGCGTCGAAGCCGAAGGTGAGATCCTTTCCGACGAAGTAGTAGCTCGCCGTCTGGCACATCTCGACGGTGCCATTCTGAACGGCGTCGAGGACCTGCAGGGCGGGAACGATCTCGCCCGGCGCGAACACGCGAATCTGGAACTTGTTGTCGGTGAGAGCGGCGACTTTCTTAGCGAACGACTCGGCGCCACCGAAGAGCGTGTCGAGCGACTTGGGAAAGCTGGACGTCAGACGCCACTTCAACTCCGGCATCGACTGCGCGATCGCCGGTGCAGCCACGGCCGCCGTCGCCGCACCGACGCCGGCCGTTGTCAGGAATTTTCTGCGCTTCATGGATTGTTCCTCCCGTGACCCGGCTCGCTGCCGGAGTCGGGAACAGGCTGCCACGCACCGGACCACAAAAAAAGAGCCCCGCCGAGGCGGGGCTCCCGTTTGCCGGTGAACGACCGTTTACAGCTTGTTGGCCGCCGACTGACGCGCCATGAAATTGTCGAACCCGCCTTCGGCGACGCGCGACCAAAGCACGGCATCGCGCCGGAAGTTCTTCCAATCGTCGAAGACCTTCTTGAAATTCGCCGACTTGGCATTGGTCTCCGCGTACACCTCATTCGACGCGGCGAAGCAGGCTTCGAGGACCGATTGAGGATACGGCTGGAGCTTCGTACCGCCGGCGAGCAGTTCGCGCAACGCATTCGGACTTGCAGCATCGTACTTGGTGACCATCCATGTGTTGGTCATCGCGGCGGCAGATCGAATGATTGCCTGGTAGCTCTTCGGCAGCGCGTTCCACTTGTCGAGGCCGATGAAGAGATGCAGCGTCGCGCTGCCTTCCCACCAGCCGGGATAGTAGTAGTAGGGTGCGACCTTGTTGAAACCGAGCTTCTGGTCGTCGTACGGGCCAACCCACTCCGCAGCGTCAAGCGTACCTTTCTCAAGGGCCGGATAGATGTCGCCGCCAGCGATCTGCTGGGGCACGACGCCGATCTTCGTCATGACCTGCCCGGCGAAGCCGCCGATACGCATCTTGACGCCCTTCATGTCTTCGACCGACTTGATCTCCTTGCGGAACCAGCCGCCCATCTGCGCGCCGGTGTTGCCCGCTGCCATGCCGAAAATATTGTAGCTCTTGTAGAAGTCGTTGAGCGCTTGCTCTCCCCCACCCTGGGTGAGCCACGCGTTTTGCTGGCGCGTGTTCAGGCCAAATGGCACTGCAGTGCCGAAGGCGAACGTCGGATCCTTGCCAAAGTAGTAATATGAAGCGGTGTGCCCCATCTCGACGGTGCCGTTCTGAACGGCGTCCGCGACCTGGAGGCCGGGGACGATTTCACCGGCTGCGAACACACGAATCTGGAACTTGTTGTCAGTCGCCTCGGCGATATTCTTCGTCAACACTTCGGCCGCGCCGAACAAGGTGTCGAGCGACTTTGGAAAGCTTGAGGTCAGACGCCACTTCAATTCCGGCATCGACTGCGCGATGGCCGGCGCGGCAAGCGTGCTGGCCGTGGCGACTGCGGCTCCGCCCACACCGGCGGTACGCAGGAATTTGCGACGTTGCATTGCTGGGAACTCCCTAACGTGAATTTTCTTGCCTGTGTCGCGGCGCGGACGCCATCGAGCGCGCGGGTTATCGCATGGCGTAATTGGCATGAAAAGCGCGCTGCCGTGCCGCTGCTTCTGCGAAAATTTCCTCCGCTCCGGTGGGTAATACGGACGACCGCGGGCCCCGGAGCGTCGCAGTGTCGCAGGAGGTTCAGCGCGGGAGTAGCAGGATGAGCGCCACAGTGCCTATGCCAATGCGATACCAGGCGAAGATGGCAAAGCCGTGCCGGCTGATAAAGCGGACGAAGGCACCGACGACCAGCATCGCGGAGACGAAGGCGGCCACGAAGCCAAGGGCGATCACACCACCGTGATCCCAGTTCAGCATCGACCAGTTCTTGTAGAGGTCATAGACGGTGGCTCCCAGCATCGTGGGTATGGCGAGGAAGAACGAGAACTCGGCCGCCGTAGCGCGGTCCACGCGGAAAACCCGTGCGCCCATGATGGTCGCCCCCGCTCGCGATACGCCCGGGACCATGGCCAGACACTGGCAAACACCCACGAGGAGGGCGGTCTTGAGGTCAACGTCGTCGAGCGACTTGATGCGCGGTCTCTGGGCCAGGCGCTCGATCGCCAGGATGGCGAAGCCGCCCACGATCAGCGCGATGGCGACTACTACCGGGCTGAACAGTACGGACTTGATGTATCTATGCGCAGCGACCCCGACGACGGCCGCCGGCAGGAAGGCAAGAATGACAGCTGCCGCGAAACGCAACGCCGGCTTCTCGCGCCGCAGCACGCCCGTCGCAGTGGCCCAGATCTTCGTGCGATAGAGAACGCAGATCGCGAGAATCGATCCGAGCTGGATCACGATCTCGAACACCTTGCCAGGCGGCCCCTGGAAGCCGAGCACCTCCTCCGCGAGGATGATGTGGCCTGTCGAGGAGACAGGCAGGAACTCGGTGAGACCTTCGACAACGCCGATCAGCAGCGTCTTCCAGATCAGCGTCAGGTCCATGCTCAGTCCTTGAACCGTTTGGCCCGCGGCCAGCCCTTCTCGCGCATCCGTCCGGCTTGGGCGCGCTCGCCCCGCCAGAATTTCAGCTCGCTGGCGGGAATGAGCTGCCTCGACCAAGGCAGGCCATCGCCCAGCTTGAAGGCCTGCACGTCGGACAGCCGGTCGGCCTTGGACTTCTGCAGCAGCACGCCGCGTCCGCGGCTCATCTCGGGCACCTGCTCCAGCGGGAAGATCAGCAGCTTGGCGCCGGCACTCAACGCGGCCACCGAGTCGGCCCCCTCGGGGACGATCGACAGGGCTACCGCCTTCTCCTTGTCGGCCAGGTTCAACACCTGCTTGCCGTTCTTGGTCTGCGCCACGACGTCATCCTCGGGAACGACGAATCCGCGGCCGGCATCGGAAGCGACGAGGAACTTGCGACCGCCCTTGAGGACTTCAAGCTGCACGATGTCCGGCTCGTTGCCGAGCTCGATCATCAGCCGGATCGGCTCGCCGTGACCGCGGGCACTGGGCAGCCGGTCGCAGCCCAGCGTGTAGAAGCGGCCGTTGGTGCCGAACACCAGCACCTTGTCGGTCGACTGGGCGTGCAGGACGAACTTCTTCTCGTCGCCTTCCTTGTACTTGAGTTCGGCCGCGGCCTTCTCGTCGAGATGGCCCTTGGCAGCGCGAATCCAGCCCTTGTCCGACAGCACCACCGTAATCGGCTCGCGCTCGACGAAATCCTCGATCGCGTGCTCGATCTCGGCCGGCGCATCGGCAAGTTCCGTGCGGCGACGGCCGAGCTCGGTCTTGCCGCCGAACTTCCTCTTGGTCTCCTGGACTTCGGCCGCGATCGCCGCCCACTGGACCTTCTCGTCCTTGAGCAGAGCCTTCAGCTCCTTGCGTTCGGCCGTGAGCTTCCTGTGTTCGCCCTTGATTTCGAACTCCTCGAGCCGGCGCAGGGCGCGCAACCGCATGTTCAGGATCGCCTCGGCCTGCAGGTCGGTCAGCCCGAACGTCTTGATCATCTTGGGCTTGGGTTCGTCCTCTTCGCGGATGATCTTGATCAGCTTGTCGAGGTTCAGATAGGCGATCAGGTAGCCGTCGAGGATCTCCAGCCGCCGCTCGATCGCGTCCAGCCGGAACGTCGAGCGCCGCACCAACACTTCGCGGCGGTGGTCGAGGAAGGCCTGCAGCGCCTCGCGCAGGTTCATCACGCGCGGCGTGTTGTCCTTGTCGAGCACGTTCAGGTTCAGGGGGAAGCGGATCTCGAGGTCGCTGAGCTTGTAGAGCTGCTCCATCAACAGCTCCGGTGGGACGTTGCCGGTACGCGGCTCCAGAACGATGCGCACGTCGTCGGCCGACTCGTCCCGCACATCCTCGAGGATCGGCAGCTTCTTGGCGTTGATGATCTCGGCGATGCGCTCGATCAGCCGGCCCTTCTGGACCTGGTACGGGATCTCGGTGACGACGATGCGATACTGGCCGCGCGGCAGCTGCTCTACTTCCCACTTGGCGCGAAGCCGGAAGGCGCCGCGTCCCGTCTTGTAGGCCTCGACGATCGACTCGCGCGGCTCGACCAGGATGCCGCCGGTCGGAAAGTCCGGCCCTTTGACCAGATCGACCAGCGTCTCGATGCGCGAATTCGGCGTCTTGATGAGGTGCAGCAGCGCGTCGCACAGCTCGCCGGCATTGTGCGGCGGGATCGAGGTCGCCATGCCGACGGCGATGCCGGCCGCCCCGTTGGCCAGCAGGTTCGGAAACCCGCCCGGCAGTACGATCGGCTCCTCGGTCGAGCCGTCGTAGTTGGGGCGGAAGTCGACGGCGTTCTCGTCGATGCCCTGAAGCAGCGCCTCGGCGACCTCCGTGAGGCGCGCCTCGGTGTAGCGCATGGCGGCGGGGTTATCGCCGTCGATGTTGCCGAAATTGCCCTGCCCCTCGATCAGCGGGTAGCGGGCGGCGAACTCCTGGGCGAGACGCACCAGCGCGTCGTAGATCGACTGGTCGCCGTGCGGGTGATACTGGCCGATCACATCGCCGACCACGCGCGCGCTCTTCTTGAAGGCGCTGTTGGGGTCGAGCCTGAGCTGGCGCATGGCGAACAGCAGACGGCGATGCACCGGCTTCAGCCCGTCGCGCACGTCCGGCAGCGACCGCGCCATGATCGTCGACAGCGCATAGGACAAATAGCGTTCCTGGAGCGCTTGCCCAAATTGCACCGGCTTGATCGCCGCGAGCGGGACGACGTTGTTTCGTTTTGCCATGAACCGGGACAACGAGGGGACCGACCACGATTCGGAGCCGTGGCCAAGGCTTTTCTAGCGGTGGAGCGACTCCATAAATCTCGACCGCGCGGGAGGCAAGGGCTTGTTGTGTGGCCAAAAGACGTGCCGCTCGAGGAAAAACCCCGTCAGCTCGTGCGCCTGCCGAAGTTCGTCGTCATCCGACGGTAATCCGCCGGTGGATAGAAAGCCCGGCAGCGCCAGCAGCTTCTCCTTGTATGGCCCGGCCGCCGCCCGCGACACGGCCCGGCCGGTCCTGGGCGAGACATAGGCCAGGTCCTCGGTCGCACCGGTCGCCGCGCACTTCTCGAGGTCGAGCCCGAAGCCTAGCTCCTGCAGCAGGCCGAGTTCCAGCCGCACGTAGATGGCGGGCCAGCCGGGATGGCCGAGCGCGCCCAGGAATGCACGAAAGCCCTCGAACATCGCCGGATGGGGTTCGCGATCCGGGAGCGCCGCATCGACCACGGCGCAGGCCGCCGCCAGTCCCGACAGTTCGACAGCATCATCGAGGGCGCGCGCGGCGTAGGCCTCGCGCAGCTCGCCCGTGTAGTTGCCAAGTTGCTCGGACAGTCGCGCCCGCCAGCTGGCATCGACGAGATTGCCCGGCTGCCAGACCGGGCGCGCTCGCCGCGAGGCGCCACCCGGAACGAAGCCCGCATGCCGGCCGTGGCCTCGCGTGAGCAACGATACGACGAGGCCGCTCTCCCCGTGAGGCCGCGCCGACAGCACGATGGCTTCGTCGTTCCAGTCCATGAACCATGTATGCCGAGTCCGGGGCTCCCGCGCCAGATTCGGCGCGCCCGACTTGCCGCCCGCAGACCGCCTAAGGCTCGTAGTCGAGCCCGATCACCCGGTAATGCGAGGGATCGTCGGACCAGCGCTCGCTCACCTTCACATGGAGGAAGAGGTGCACGGGCCTCTCCAGCATCTGACCGAGCTCGTGACGTGCGCGCGCACCGATCTGCTTGATGCGTGCTCCACCCTTGCCGAGGAAGATTGCGCGCTGGCCCTCGCGCTGGACGTGGATGGTCTGCTCGATCCGGACGCTGCCATCGGGCCGGTCTTCCCACTTGTCGGTCTCGACTGCCGCCTCGTAGGGCAGCTCCTGATGGAGCTGCAGGAACACCTGCTCACGCGTCACCTCGGCAGCCAGCAGACGCAATGGCAGGTCCGCCGCCTGATCCTCGGGGTAGAGGAACGGCCCGACAGGCACCGCTTCGGCAAAGGCCTTCAGCAGGTCGCCGATGCCGTCAGCCTTCAGCGCACTCACCATGAAAGTCCGATCGAACGGCACGATGGCGTTCAGCTCGGCCGTGAGCGCCAACAGCTTCTCGCGCGGCACGAGGTCGATCTTGTTCAGCACAAGCAACCGCGGCGCACGCGACTCATTCAGTCGCTCGACGATCGCCTGCGTCTCGGGACCGATCCCCCGCTCCGCGTCGACGACGAGGGCTATCACGTCGGCGTCTTCCGCGCCCTGCCATGCCGCCGCAACCATGGCCCTCTCCAGGCGACGCTTGGCCACTCGAAAGATGCCGGGTGTGTCGACCAGTACCACCTGCGCGCGTCCGCCGCCGGGAAGGTCCGCCATGGCGATTCCGATCACGCGCATGCGCGTCGTCTGCACCTTGGGCGAGACGATGCTGACCTTCGACCCGACCAGGGCGTTGACGAGCGTGGACTTGCCCGCATTGGGGGCACCGACGACGGCGACGAAGCCGGCGCGCGTAACGGGTTCGTTCATGACCGGTCCAGCCTCGCGAGAAGCATGGTTGCCGCCAGCCGCTCGGCTTCGCGCTTGCTGCCGCCGCGGCCGCGCGCTGGATCGTGCCCTCTCAGAACCACGTCGACCACGAAAACCGGGGCGTGCGGCGGACCCTCACGCTCGACCTCGCGGTAAGACGGCAGCGGCAGGCGACGGGCCTGCGCCCACTCCTGCAACGCCGTCTTGGGATCGCGCGGGGCGACAACCTGCCGTTCGAGCCGGTCGCCCCACAATTTGAGAATGCAGCCAGTCGCCGCATCGAGCCCGGCATCGAGGAAGACGGCACCAAGCAGGGCCTCGAGCGCGTCGGCCACGATGTTTGGCTGCACGGCTCGGCCTTGCGCCCGCTCGGAATCGCCAAGGCGAAGCTGGCCGGCCACGCCGATCGACGAGGCGATCTCGACCAGCGTCTCGGCCCGAACCAGCGCCGCATGGCGCCGCGCCAACTCGCCTTCACGCTCGCGCGGAAACCGCTTCAACAGCAGGTCGGCCATGGCAAGCGACAGCACACGGTCGCCCAGGAACTCGAGGCGCTCGTTGCCGTGGGGAAACGCCGCCTTGAGCTCGGGGCGACGATCCAGCGCGCTGCGATGGGTGAGCGCCTCGCCGGCGAGCTCGACGCGCGCGAACACGTGGCCGAGCCGCTCCGACAGGGCCGCCAGATCGGCGTCCGTCGGACTCAGTGGATTGCCATAAGGAAGCGGTTCCAGCGTATCGCTTGAGGCCATTTCCACGGCTCCGTCCAGCCGGCGGCCGATGGATCGTGCGAAAAGAAGATGAACTCGGCACGACCGACGAGATTTTCTGCGGGCACATACCAGCCGAGCTGGTCGCGATTGCGCGTCGAGCCGGAGAAGTCGCGCAACATGAGCTGCGTGCGGCTATCGAGGGAATCGTCGCGGTTGTCGCCCATGACGAAGTAGCTTCCCGACGGCACCAGGAATTCGGGCGTGTTGTCGGCCGTCCCGTCGTCCCGGTATTCCAGGACCGTGTAGCGGCGGCCGTTGGGCAGCGTCTCGGTGTAGAGAGTGCCCTTCGAATATTGCCCGTTGGCGCCCTTGACGTAGTCGCCGATGCGAAGGCGATCGACCGCCTTGCCGTTGATATGGAGAAGGCCGTTCGTCACCTGGATGCGATCGCCCGGCATGCCGACGATGCGCTTGATGTAGTCGGTGCGGTTGACGCCCTGCCCCTGGTCGCCGGGATACTTGAAGACAGCGACATCACCGCGTTCGGGCGGCGCTCCGAAGATGCGCCCGGAGAAGACGCCCAATGAAAAAGGGAAGGAGTGCTTGCTGTACCCGTAGGAGTACTTGGAGACGAACAGGTAATCGCCGACCAGCAGGGTCGGAATCATGGACCCGCTGGGGATGTTGAACGGCTCGATCGCAAACGTTCGCACGACCAGTGCGATCAGCACGGCATAGACCACCGTCCGGATGGTTTCCCCCCAGCCGCCGGCCTTGTCCTGTCCTCGCTTGCGACGCTCAGCCACGTCCGTCATCGCCGTACCAGTTTGAACGAGCCGCGGCTATAGCAGGGCCTGCAGGCCGTGTCTTCCACCCCGAACAGCGGCAGGGGAGGCCTGCACGTCGCGTGCATCGCACCATGGGTCATGCTTGCGGCACCGCCGAAATGACGACGATTGCCTGGGCCATTGGATACTCGTCGGTCAAGGTAAGGTCGATCTGCGCCGACATGCCCGTGGGCGTTATCTCCTGCAGCCGGGCAAGCGCCCCGCCGGTCAGGGCCAGAGTGGGCCTCCCGCTGCGCTGGTTGATGACGCCCATGTCGCGCCAGAAAACCCCGCGGCGCAGCCCGGTCCCAAGGGCCTTGGCGCACGCCTCCTTTGCAGCGAACCGCTTGGCATAGCTTGCGGCACGCGTGGCGCGCCCCTCGGAGCGCTTTTGTTCGGTTTCTGTGAAGACACGCTGGATGAACCGCTGACCGAACCGCTCGAGCGATTTCTCGATCCGCCGGATATCGCAGAGATCGTTGCCGATGCCGATGATCACGCAGCGGCACCCTTCGCCCTGGCCGCATCCATCAGGCGCCGCATCTCGCGGATCGCGCCCTCGAGGCCCACGAAGATCGATTCGCCGATCAGGAAATGCCCGATGTTGAGTTCGCGGACGTTCGGGATCGCCGCAACCGGTCCGACGGTCTCATAGTTCAGCCCGTGGCCGGCATGGCACTCGAGGCCGAGCTTATTGCAGAGCGCCGCGGCCTTCTCGATCCGCACCAACTCGGCGCGGCGCTCGGTTCCCTCGATTTCACAATAGCGGCCCGTGTGCAGTTCGACCACCGGGGCGCCGAGCGACACCGCGGCCTCGAGCTGGCGCGGATCGGCCTCGACAAAGAGCGAGACGCGGATGCCGGCGTCGCTGAGCCGCGCCACCATGGGCTTCAGGTGGTTGTGCTGGCCGACCGCGTCGAGACCGCCTTCGGTGGTCCGTTCCTCGCGCTTCTCCGGCACGATGCAAGCGGCGTGCGGCCTGTGGCGCAGTGCGATGGCGACCATCTCCTCGGTGGCGGCCATCTCGAAATTGAGGGGCAAGTCGATCCCATCCATCAGGCGCGCGATGTCGTCGTCGACGATGTGCCGGCGGTCCTCGCGCAGATGCGCGGTGATGCCGTCGGCGCCGGCCTTGGCGGCGAGCCGGGCGGCACGCAGGGGGTCGGGCGTCGGGGTGCCGCGCGCGTTGCGCACGGTGGCGACGTGATCGACGTTCACGCCCAGACGCAGTTTCGACTCAGCGGACATACTCGGTGCTTTCCTGGATGGTCAGTTGCGGGCGCGTTCTACCGCATTGATGGCCGGCGTGGCGCGCAGTGCCGCCGTGATGTCGGCGAGATGCTTCACGTCGGAGACCTCGACGTCGATCACCATGTCGAAGAAGTCCATCGATCGGTTGACGATGCGCAGGTTCGAGATGTTGCCTTCATGGCGGGCAATCACGGTCGAGAGGCTCGACAGGCTGCCGGGCTGGTTGGCGACCGTGATCTTGAGGCGGCCGGTATAGACACCACCTTCGCCTTCGCTCACCGAGTCCCAGCCGACGTCGATCCAGCGCTCCGGCGCCTCGGAGAAGCTCTCCAGGGTGGCGCAGTCGATCGTGTGGATGGTGACGCCCTTGCCGGTCGTGATGATGCCGACGATGCGGTCGCCCGGCAGCGGATGGCAGCAGCGGGCAAAATGCACCGCCATGCCCGGAATGAGGCCGCGGATCGCGATCTGGTCGGGCGCCTTCTTGGCCCGCCGGCCTTCGCCGCCCTTGCCCGCCTTGGCGCGCGCCCGGGAAATCGGCACGACGTCGGCGCCGCCCGCTTTGCGGGGCTGCTTGAGACCCGGATAGACCGCGGTCAGGACTTCACGTGCACCGATCAGGCCGGCGCCGACCGTGGCCACGAGATCGTCGGTCGTCGCCTGCTTGAAGTTGGCGCGCACGCCGTCGAGCCCCTTCTCGGTGACCTCGTAGCCCTCCTCATGGAAGGCCTTGTCGAGCAGCGACTTGCCGAGCTGGATGTACTGCTCGCGCTGGCGGGTGCGAATGAAGCGGCGGATCGCGGCCTTCGCCTTGCCGGTGACGACGAAACGCTCCCAGGTCGGCGACGGCGTCTGCGCCTTTGACGTCACGATTTCGACCTGGTCGCCGTTGGAGAGCTGCGTCCTGAGCGGCAGCATGCGGCCGTTGATCTTGGCGCCGACGCAGGTGTCACCGACCTGACTGTGCACGGCATAGGCGAAGTCGATCGGCGTCGCACCGCGCGGCAGGGCGATCAGCTTGCCCTTGGGCGTGAAGCAGAAGACCTGGTCCTGGAACATCTCGAGCTTGGTGTGCTCGAGGAACTCTTCGGCGTTCGGCGCCTTGTCGAGAATGTCGATCAGGCTGCGCAGCCAGGCGTATTGCGGCGCGTCGGTCGACGGCCCGCCCTGCTTGTAGATCCAGTGGGCGGCCACGCCACGCTCGGCCTGATCCTGCATCTCCTCGGTGCGGATCTGGATTTCGATGCGCTGGCCGAGAGGGCCGATCACTCCGGTGTGCAGCGAGCGGTAGCCGTTGGGCTTCGGCACGGAGATGTAGTCCTTGAAGCGCTGTGGGATCACCTGGTAGCGCCCATGCAGCAGGCCGAGCGCCTGATAGCACTGCGCCACATCGGCCACGATGATACGGAACGCCATGATGTCGGCGAGCTGCTCGAACGACACGTTCTTGGTCTGCATCTTGCGCCAGATCGAATAAGGCGCCTTCTCGCGGCCCGACACCTGCGCCTCGAGCCCCCCGTCTTTGAGGGTCTTGACCAGTTCAGCCTCGACCTGGGGCACGAGCTTGTCGCCGCGCTCGCGCAGGTAGCCCTGGCGCGCCAGCACCGATGCGCGACCGTCGGGATTCAGTTCGGCGAATGCCAGCTCCTCGAGTTCGCGCTTCACCTTCTCCATGCCGATGCGCGAGGCGAGCGGCGCGTAAAGGTCCATCGTCTCGCGCGCAATGCGTTTGCGCCGCGCCGGCTCCTTTATGTGATGTAGCGTCCGCATGTTGTGCAGGCGGTCGGCGAGCTTGACCAGCAGGACGCGGATGTCGGACGACATCGCCAGCACCAGCTTGCGCAGGTTCTCCGCTTCCTTGGTGCTCTCGGACTGGATCTCCAGACGCGACAGCTTGGTCACGCCGTCGACCAGGCGGGCGATGTTCTCGCCGAACATGCCGGCAATCTCGTCGCGCGTGGCGTCGGTGTCTTCCAGCGTATCGTGCAGCAGGCCAGTCACGATCGAGGCGGTGTCGAGCCGCATCTCCGCCAGGATGCCCGCGACCTCGACGGGGTGCGAGAAGTACGGGTCGCCCGAGGCACGGAGCTGGGTGCCGTGCTTCTTCAGGCCATACACATAGGCGCGGTTGAGCGCGTCCTCGTCCGCATCGGGATCGTAGGCCTGCACGCGCTCCACGAGTTCAAACTGGCGAATCATGGCAATCGCCCATTATATGGGGACGATTGCGTTCACTCCACGACGTTTGCGCTAGTGGCAGGACCGGGTCCTGCCGGCGGCTTACTCGGTGACGTCGTCTTCCTCGGCCATCGGCAGCGCCTTCGGCTGGGCCGCTTCCGCACCGCCCTGCGCCAGCGCCGCCGCCAGCTCCTGCTCGAGCTCGGCCATCTCGTTGGCCTCCTCGGGCTTGTCGATGTCGGCGTGCTTCTGCATGCCCGAGATCAGTGAGTCCTTGAGTTGGGCATGGTCGAGCTTGACCTCGGCGATCTCGCGCAGCGCCACGACCGGGTTCTTGTCGCGGTCGCGGTCGAGGGTGATCTGAGCGCCGGCCGAGATGTCGCGCGCGCGCTGGGCAGCGAACATGACGAGTTCGAAGCGATTGGGGACCTGCACGATGCAGTCTTCGACGGTGACGCGCGCCATGGGCGGGACCTCTGATTTCGCGGGAGCCGCGGGTTATACCCGGCCCGGCCGAAAAAACAAGCTATGCTGGGCGGGCGACCTGATCCGGCGGGATTGCCGTCAGGAGCGCCTGAATGGTGGCTCCGGTGACAGGGTGGCGCCATTCGGGCGCCAGATCGGCCAGCGGGCGCAGGACGAACGCCCGGCCAGCCATCCGGGGGTGCGGCAAGGTCGCCTTGCCCGGCCCTGGGCCAGCTATTTCCCCCCGAAAATCGAGCAAATCCAGGTCGATAAGGCGAGGGGCGTTCGGGGTGCTCCTCACCCGGCCGAATTCCTCCTCGACCGCGTGCAGGACCGCCAGAAGCTCGTCCGCGGACAGCTTGGTGGCCACCTCGGCCACGACATTGACATACCAGGGCTGGTCGGATGCCGGTACAGGGGCGGTCTGATACCAGCGAGACCGGCGCAGGACGACCACATCCCGACGTTCCAGCTGGGCCAGGGCGGCCTCCAGGGTCTCGCGTGGCGCGCCGAGAGTCGGATGGGGCAAGTTTGCCCCGGCACCTATGAAAATTGATCGCTGACCGGCGTTGTCCACCAGCAAATGCCTCCAACCCCTTGTGAACTATGAGATAATGACCTAAACTTAAGACGCTGTTGGAGGGGTGTGGGTTACGTAACTCCAACAGCTACATAAATTATTTCGCTCCCTCTGCGCATATTCTTTCAAAGGGATAATAGCCATGAAAGGCAATTTCTACGAAAACGAGCGGGTCGCGCTCTTCATCGACGGCGCCAATCTCTACTCCGCTGCCCGGGCGCTGGGCTTCGACATCGACTATCGCCGCCTCCTCAAGGTGTTCCGCGAGAAGGGCCGGATGGTTCGCGCCTACTACTACACTGCTCTGGTCGAAGATCAGGAGTACTCGCCGATCCGGCCGCTGATCGATTGGCTGGATTACAACGGCTACACCATGGTCACCAAGCCGACCAAGGAATTCACCGATGCCATGGGCCGCCGCAAGATCAAGGGCAACATGGACATCGAACTGGCGATCGACGTCCTCGAAATGGCCGAGCACCTCGACCATGTGATCCTGTTCTCCGGCGACGGCGACTTCCGCCGTCTGGTCGAGGCCGTGCAGCGTCGCGGACTCCGCGTCTCGGTGGTCAGCACGATCAAGTCCTCGCCGCCGATGGTAGCCGACGAGCTGCGCCGCCAGGCCGACGATTTCATCGAACTCTCCGAGCTCGCGCCGCTGATCGCGCGCAACCCGTCGGAGCGCAGCACCCGCCCCGCGATCGCCGCCGGCACCGGCCGCGAGCCGGAGGCCGACTACGACGACGCGCCCTCCGAGCAGTTGATGCGCTCGGCCTAGGCCACGCGCTTCAGTGGCCGCGCCACCGTTCGAAGAGCCGTCGCTCGACTGCCCGCGCTGCCCCAGGCTCGTCGGATTCCGGCACGAGCTCCGGGGCCAATATCCCGACTGGAAGAACGCTCCAGTCCGCTCGTTTGGCGGACTGGATGCGAGCGTGCTGATCGTCGGCCTGGCTCCCGGCATGCGCGGCGCCAACCGCACCGGCCGCCCCTTCACGGGCGACTACGCCGGCGACCTCCTCTACTCCACCCTGCTGAAGTACGGCTTCGCGCAGGGCATCTACCGGGCCGATCCGAACGACGGCCTGCGTCTGGTCGATGCCCGCATCGCCAACGCGGTGCGCTGCCTGCCCCCCGAGAACAAGCCGCTGCCCGTCGAGTTCACGGCCTGTCGGCCCTTTCTGCAGGCCGAACTCGCCGCCATGCCGGAGCTTCGCGTCCTGGTCGCGCTGGGCAAGGGCGCACATGATCAGATCCTGCGCGCGCTCACGGTCCGGCCCGCCGGCGCCTACCCCTTCGTCCATGGCCGGCTGCACAAGCTGCCGACCGGGCTCACGCTCGCCGACAGCTATCACTGCTCGCGCTACAACACGAACACCGGGCGGCTCACGACCGAGATGTTCCATGAGGTGTTCGAAGGCGTCCGCGGCGTCCTCGACAGGCGAGCCTAGAGCGCAGCCTCGATCGCCGAGATGATGTCACTGGAGCCCGGCCGCACGCGGCTCGGCCAGGCGCCCAGCAGGCTGCCGTCCTTGCCGATCAGGTATTTGTGGAAATTCCACTTGGGCGCGGCCGCCTCGCCCGCTTCCGCGGCGATCCACTGGTAGAGGGCGTGTGCGTCGGGACCGATCACCTTCTGCTTGGCCGTGAGCGGGAACGTGACGCCATACATCGACTCGCAAAACTTGGCGATCTCCGGCTCGCTGCGCGGCTCCTGCGCCCCGAAATCGTTCGACGGCACACCGAGCACGACCAGCCCGCGCGGCCCGTAGGTCTCGTGCAGCTTCTGCAGGTCGGTGTATTGCGGGGTGAAACCGCAGTAGGACGCGACGTTCACCACCAGCACCGGCGAGCCGGCGAGATCCTTGAGGTCGAGCGGCTGGCCATCGATCGTCGTGAAGGTGAAGTCATGCGCCGACATGTCAGGTCTCCTGGTCATAGCGCTGTTCCAGCCACGGGTCGCCGTAGTTGTGGTAGCCGCGGACTTCCCAGAATCCCGGCTTGTCGATCTCGCTGAATTCGATGCGCTTGATCCACTTGGCGCTCTTCCAGAAATAGAGCTTGGGGATCACGACCCGCAACGGCCCGCCATGCTCGCGGCTGATCGGCTCACCGTTCCAGCTCCACGCCAGCAGCACGTCCTCGTCCGAGAAGTCAGCCAGCGGCACGTTGGTCGTATAAGTGTCGTACGAATGGAAGATGACATGCTGCGCCTTGGCCGTGGGCTTCACCAATGCCAGCAGGTCGCGGGTGCTGACGCCCTCCCATCTGTTGTCGTAGCGTGACCAGGCCGTGACGCAGTGGATGTCGGTCGTGAGCTTCGTTCTCGGCAGGTCGGTGAACTCACCCCATTTCCAGGTCATCGGCGCTTCGACCTGGCCGTCGACGAACAGTCGCCAGGCATGGGTCGGAATCTCGGGCTGGATGCCGAGGTCGAGCACCGGCCAGTTCTCGACTCTGCGCTGGCCGGGCGGCAGGCGCTGGGAATGCGACGCGGTCTTGCCGGTCAGCAGGCGGCCGTCCTCGGCCCACTTCTGCTTGCTGTCGATCAGCTTGCCCTTAAGCTTCCCGAACAGGGTGACATCGTCGTCGGCCATGGAACTCCTCAGATGCTGCGGCCCGCCCTTTCCCAATATGGCGCGCGCAGCTTGCGTTTGAATATCTTGCCCGAATCCTCACGCGGAAGTGCGGCCGAGAACTCGACGATCTTCGGCACCTTGTAGCGCGCCAGGTGCTCGCCGAGCCAGGACCTGACGGCTATCGCATCGATAGCCGCCCCGGGCAGCGGCTCGACATGGGCGCAGATCTGCTCGCCGAATTCCTCATCGGGGACGCCGAACACCGCGCAGTCGCGCACACCCGGCATCTGGATCAGCACCGACTCGATCTCGGCCGGGTAGATGTTCACGCCGCCCGAGATGATCATGTCGCGCTTGCGGTCGCACAGGAAAAGAAAGCCGTCGGCGTCCATGTAGCCCACGTCGCCGACCGTGACGAGGTCTCCCAGCGCGATCTCCCGGCGCTTGGCTTCGTCATTGCTGTAGGTGAACTCCGAAAGATGCGGCCCACGCACGTAGATCTCGCCGACCTCACCCTGCTTCACGTCCCTGCCCTGCTCGTCGACGATGCGCAATATGCCGCCGGGCACGACGCGGCCCACCGTCCCCGGCTTGCGCAACGCGTCCTCCGAGCCGTGCCAGACCACGACGCCTGTCTCGGTGGCGCCGTAGTACTCGTTGATGACCGGGCCCCACCATTCGATCATCTGGCGCTTCACCGCAGGCGCGCAGGGTGCGGCGCCATGAGTGACGAAGCGCAGTGAGGAGACGTCGTAGCGTTGCCTCACTTCCGGCGCGAGCCGCAGCAGGCGCACGAACATGGTCGGCACGATGTGCATATGGCTGATCTTGTGCCTGTCGATCAGCCGCAGCATGTCCTCCGCCTCGAAGCGTGGTTGCAGCACCATGTGGAGCTGGAGCCGCGCGCTCGCATTGCCGTAGGCGGACGGCGCGGAGTGATACATCGGGCCGTTCATCAGCGTGACGGTCGAGGGGTCGGGTTTCAGCCCCCAGAACGCCGCCGCCTCCTGCGCGCCCGCCGCCATCTGCTCGGGTGTGCTGGGCTGACGGCGCACCCCCTTCGGGCGGCCCGTCGTGCCGGACGTGTAGATCATGCTGCCCCGAGCGGCCTTCGGCGGCTCGGTGCGCGGCCGGGACGAGGCGACAAAGGCGTCCCAGCGCTCGATGCCTGCCGGAATGGATCGCCTCTCGGCCGGCACATTGTAGGCAGCAGCGATCTCGTCCGGCGTCGGCACGGCGAAGACCGTCACGCCGTCGGGCATGCCACCGGCGATCTGGGCCAGCAAATCGGCATGGGCGACCAGCACCTTCGCGCCGCAATCGCTGAGGATGTAGCCCGCTTCCTCGGGCGTGAAATGCCAGTTGATCGGCACGGCGTAGGCACCGAGCTGGCTCGCCGCCATGTTGACTTCGAAGGTCGGGAAATCGTTGCGCAGCATCAAGGCGACGCTGCTGTCCTCGCCCACGCCCATTGCCGCAAGACCGCCTGCGGCGCGCGCGGCGTTGGCCTGGATGTCGGTCCAGCTGCGGAAACGCTCGCCCGCTGTGACGCCGGCAGTCATTTCTTCCTTCCCTTCTTCGGCGGCGTCTTGGCCGCGCCCTTGAACATGAGCCCGCCCGCGAACCCCGCAAGGGCGCGGTGGTCCGGACCTTGTCCGAGCATGCCGGCCTGCTTGAGCATCACAATGCCGTGCGTCGCCGCCCACATCGACCAGCCGAACATCAGCGGATCGACGTCGATCAGACCCGCCCTGGACATGTCCTCCGCCTGGCGCGTGATGAAGCTGCGGGCGCGCGCTGCATCGCGCGACAACTCGGGACTGTCGTCGCCGATCGGCTGATCGATCTCGAACATGATGCGATAGGCGTGCGGATGGTCCGCGGCGAAGCGCAGGTAGGCGCCCCCGACCCGGCGAGCGCGGTCGAGCGGATCCGTTCCACCTTTCGCCGCCGCCTCCAGTGCGTCGGAAAAACGCGCGAAGGCCTGCGCCCGCACGGTGGCCAGGATGTCAGCCTTGTCCTTGAAGTAGCGGTAGGGTGTCTTCGGGCTGCAGCCCAGCGCCTCGGCAAGCTGGCGCATGGTGACGCCCTCGTAGCCGAAGCGGGCGAACCGCTCCGTCGCCACCTTGCACAGCTCGGCGCGGAAATCGGCGATGTCTTTTTCGGTCAGGTAACGCGGCATGGAGGCTTTTCCATACACACCGTGTACGAAAAAGCGCCGCCGCCGTCAAATCCCGTGGTTCGTCAGGCGGTTTCGGCGAACAGTTCGCGGCCGATCAGCATGCGGCGGATCTCGCTGGTGCCGGCGCCGATCTCGTAGAGCTTGGCGTCGCGCAGCAGACGCCCGGTCGGATAGTCGTTGATATAGCCGTTGCCGCCCAGGAGCTGGATGGCGTCGAGCGCTACCAGCGTCGCCTTCTCCGCGGCATAGAGGATCGCGCCGGCCGCATCCTTGCGCGTCGTCTGCCCGCGGTCGCATGCCTTGGCGACCGAATAGACGTAGGCCTTACACGCGTTCATGGTCGTGTACATGTCGGCGAGCTTGCCCTGGACGAGCTGGAAGGTGCCGATCGGCTGGCCGAATTGCCGGCGTTCGTGGACGTAGGGCACGACCACATCCATCGCCGCCTGCATGATGCCGAGCGGGCCCGCAGCCAGCACCGAACGCTCGTAGTCGAGGCCGCTCATCAGGACGTTGACGCCCTTGCCGACCGCGCCAAGCACGTTCTCCTCGGGTATCTCGCAATCCTCGAACACCAGTTCTCCGGTCGACGAGCCGCGCATGCCCATCTTGTCGAGCTTCTGGGCGACCTTGAACCCATTGCGGTCGGTCTCGACGATAAAGGTCGTGATGCCGCGCGGACCGGCATTGGGGTCGGTCTTGGCATAGACCACAATGACCTGCGCGTCGGGGCTGTTGGTGATCCACATTTTGGTGCCGTTCAGGACGTAGCGATCGCCCTTCTTCTCGGCCCGGAGCTTCATCGACACGACGTCGGAGCCGGCCCCCGACTCGCTCATGGCGAGACTGCCGACATGCTCCCCGGAGATCAGTTTCGGTAGAAAGCGGCGCTTCTGCTCGTCGGTGCCGGTGCGGCGAATCTGGTTGATGCAGAGGTTGGAATGGGCGCCGTAGCTCAGACCCACGGCCGCCGAAGCGCGGCTGAGTTCCTCGACCGCCACCACATGTTCGAGATAGCCGAGGCCCGATCCGCCGTATTCCTCCTCGACGGTGATGCCGTGCAGGCCGAGCTCGCCCATCCTGGGCCACAGTTCGCGCGGGAAGCGGTCGGTCTTGTCGAGTTCGGCGGCGATCGGCGCCACCTCGGCGGCGGCAAAGCGCTGCACCTGATCGCGCAGAGCGTCGGCGGTCTCGCCGAGACCGAAGTCGAACGGTGGCATCGTGTTGGGGATCATTTTCCTGGCTTGCCTGTTGGGGTTTATCGGGTCAGGGCTGCGAGCCCAGCTTCACGTTGATGCGGACCAACTTCCATTCGCCGTCCGACGGGATGAAATCCAGCTCGAAGGCGAGCCGCGACGGCTCCGTCGGGAAGGTTCCCTTGACCATCAACTTGCCGTCGCCGTCGAGCGAGGGCTTGGGGTCGTATGTCGGCTTCATCGCCGCGATGATGTCGAAGTCGATGCTCTTCTCGTTGAATTCCCTGAACACCTCCTTCAGCTTCTCGGGCGGGAACTGCTGGCGGAAGGGCTTGGAAAGCTTGGCGTGCAGGACCTCGTAGTTGCCCGTCACGTTGGCGTCGTTGAAGGTGAGCAGCGAGGCTTTCACGAGCGCTTCCAGCGGCCGGTCGGATGGAACCTTGTTCTGTGCCTGCGCCGTCGAAGCGACGAGCAGCAAGCCCAACATTCCCACCCGGCGAAAGATTGACGACATTCGAACGCCTCCGCGGGCGAACGATAGCGCGCCTTGCCACCGATGCGAAGCCGCCGCGATCAGGCCGCGCCGCGGAGCATGGCCGCAGCGGCACGATGCGTCTCCTCGCCGAGCCAGGCGGCGTAGCGCGGCTCGGCCTCGCCCGCACGTGCCGCAGCGATACGGGCAAGCGGCGCCCACCGGAGCTGCCGCTTGGTGAGCGCGAATGCCCGTGGCGGCAGTTCCGCATCCCTTTCGGCCCGCGCGATCGCCTGAGCAAGCAGCGCATCGGGCGGCACGCATTCGTCGAACACGGACAGGGCCACCGTCGCGGCGGCGTCGAGCTCCTCGCCGAACAGGATCAACCGTCGCGCCGCCGTCGGCGCAAGCTCGCTGCGAGCGATGTCGAGAGCGGAGACCGGATAGGGCACGCCGACGCGGACCTCCGCGAGACTCGCCTTGAGCGGCACATCGGCCACGATGCGCCAGTCGCCGCACAGAGCCACGACCATGCCGCCTGCGATGGCATGGCCGTTGATCGCCGTCACCAACGGCTTCGGCCAGGCGTAGAGGGTTCCGAAGCCTTCGTTCATCGCCGCGATGAGGCGACGCTGCTCGGCGATGTCGAGGTTCGGCAGCAGCTTGAGGTCGAGCCCGGCCGAAAAGGCCTTGCCCTCGCCGATCAGCACTGCCGCCCGGACTACGGGGTCGCCCGCCAGCCGATCGAACAGGGCGGCCAGCCCCTCGAGCATGGCTGAATCCATGGCATTCATGGGCGGCCGAGCGAATGAGACGACGGCGATGCCGTTACCCTGAATGGAAGCTTTGAGATGCGTCATGAGCGGCAGACTACGCTCGTCGGACATATCGACAAAATCGATTGTCTCTCTGCCTTACATTGCTATTGTCTATATTCGTGAATTTAGCCTTCATCCGCTATTTCCTGGCCGTCGCCGAGACCGCAAGCTTCACCGCTGCGGCCGAACGATGCCACGTCACCCAACCGACCTTGTCGGCCGGCATCGCCCGACTGGAAGATGAAGTCGGAGCCCGTCTGTTCGATCGTGGCCGTCCCACCCGCCTGAGCGCGGCCGGCCATCACCTGCTGCCACATGCCCGCGCCATTTCGGAGGCGTGGCAGCTCGCCCGCGCCGAGCAGCGCGTCACGCGGCGAGCAAAGCTCGTGCGTGTCGCTCTTGCCTCCACGGTGCCGGCGCCGGCGGCATTTTCCTGGCTGGCGACCGCGCAGCGGCAGCTGGGTTTCGACATCGAGATCTCCGAAGGCACAGCCACCGCGGTGATCGAACGCTGGCGCCGCAATCGCTGCGACATTGCGTTGTTTGCAGCGCGCGCGCCGCTCGAATCGGCAAACGCCGCGTCGCTCTGGCGCGAGCCCTACGTGCTGGCCGCCTCATCCGATCATCGCGTGGCGACGCGCGATCGCTGGTCGGTCAAGGATCTCGTCGACACTCCGTTCGTCCTGCGTGCCGACTGCGAGGCCCACGAGGAAGCACGGCGCATCTTCGAAGCCGAAGGCGTGCGACCGCGCGCGATCCTGCGCTCGGCTGACGAGGAGCGCTGCGCGGCGGCCGTCGCGGCCGGCCTCGGCGTCTGCCTGATGCCACGCTCGCTGCTGCGCCCGCACTTCGCCATGGCTGAGATACGGGAAGTGACCCTGGAGAGGCGCGTCGTGCTGGCCTGGTCTCCCGGAACCGATAGCGATCTCGTACAGACTGTGCGCGAGGCGGCGCACGCCCACGATCGCCTGGCCTTCGCCCGTTAAAGGAGGAAGATCGTCGCCAGTCCGAGAAAGGTGAGGAAGCCGATCACGTCGGTGACCATCGTCAGGAAAACCGTCGAGGACACGGCCGGGTCGACGCCGAATTTCTGCAACCCGATGGGAATGAGCGAACCGGCAAGTGCTGCCGCCATCAGGTTGCAGGTCATCGCAGCGGCAATGACCCCGCCCAGCCGCCAGTCGCCGAACAACGCGATCACGCCAGCGGCCATGATGGCTGCGAACATCAGCCCGTTCAGGCTGCCGACGACGGCTTCCTTGGCGATGAAGCGGAAGGCATTGGCCGCCGTCAGCTCGCCCATGGCAAGCGCTCGTACGGTGACGGTGACGGTCTGGATGCCGGCATTGCCGCCCATCGAGGCGACGATCGGCATGAGCGCGGCGAGGATCACGATCTTGCCGATCGTGCCCTCGAACTGGCCGATAACGAACGATGCGACCAGGGCCGTCGCGACGTTGACCAGCAGCCACGGCGCACGCAGCCGCACGGTCCGCACGGGTGGCGCATGCATATCGTCGATGCCGACGCCACCCATCTTCAGCATATCCTCTTCCGCTTCCTCGTCGATCACGTCGACCACGTCGTCGACCATGATGACGCCCTGCAACCGCCCGCCCTCGTCGACGACTGGGCAGGACACCAGGTTCTTGTCGCGGAAGAGATGCGCCACCTCGGCCTGGCCGGCGGCAACCGGCACCGAGGGGATGTCGGGATCGACGATGTCGAGGATCGGCACGGGCCGCTTGGTTCGCAGCATGCGGCCGAGCGGCACCGAGCCACGCAGGCGTCCCGAGGGGGCGACGACGAAGATGTCGTAGACGTCGTCCGGCAGGTCGGTCGCCTCGCGGCAATGGTCGATCACCTGGCCTACCGTCCAGCCGTCGGGCACCTGCACCAACGACCGCTGCATGAGGCGACCGGCCGTCCCCTCCGGGTAAGCCAGCGCCTGCTCGATCTCGACACGGTCCTCCGCCGGCAGTTCGGCCAGCACCTCGCGCCGCTCCTCCTCCGGCAGGTCCTCGAGGATGGTTGCGGCGTCATCGGTTTCGAGTTCGCGCGCGGCAGCAGCGATTTCCTTGCTGTCGAGCTGGTCGAGGACGCCCTCCAGGACTTCCTCGTCGAGTTCGGTCAGCGCTTCGGGATCCAGATCGCCCTTGAGGATGCCGACCAGCTTGTCGCGCTCGGGCTCCGTGACCTGCTCGAGGATCGAGGCCTGGCCCGTGGGGCTCAGGCTGGAGAGAAGCGCCCTGACGGCCTCGGGTCTGTCTTCGGCAAGAGCCGCCTCGACGCGCCGGACCAGCTCCGGCGTCACCTCGTCGAGGAGCTCGGCCTCGCTGCTCATCCCCTGGCCTCGGCGATACGCTGCGCCTCGACGACGGAGAGCGCCGTCATGTTGAGGATGCCGCGGGCGGTCACCGACGGCGTCAGCACATGTGCCGGCAGGTTGGTGCCGAGCAGCATCGGGCCGATATGCAGGCCATCGGCGGCGTTCTTGAGCAGGTTGAAGGCGATGTTCGCCGCGTCCAGCGACGGACAGACGACGAGGTTCGCCGCCTCCTTCAGCCGGGAGCGCGGGAAGACATTGGCGCGGATGTCGACGTCCAATGCCGCATCGCCGTGCATCTCGCCGTCGACCTGGAGCGTCGGCGCCCGCTGGTGCAACAGCTTGACCGCCGCTGCCATCTTGCGCGCCGAGGGATGGTCGGAGCTGCCGAAGCTGGAATGCGAGATGAGCGCCACCTTGGGCTGGATGCCGAAACGCAGCACCTCGTCGGCGGCAAGCAGCGTGATCTCCGCCAGCGTCTCGGGGTCGGGCTCGTGGTTCACGTACGTGTCGGCGATGAACAGCGAGCGCGTCGGCATGACGAGCAGGCTGAGGGCGGCCATGTTCCTGACGCCTTCGCGCAGGCCGATCACATCGCGGACGTGGTTGAAATGCGTGCGGAAGCGGCCATAGGCACCGGCGATCATGGCGTCGGCGTCGCCCAGCCGCACGGCAAGCGCTGCAATCAGGGTCGGACTCGAGCGGACCAGGTTGCGCGCGGTCGGCTCGGTGACGCCCCGCCGCTCCATCAGCTCGTGATAGCTGCCCCAGTACTTGTCGTAACGCGGGTCATTGGAAGGATCGATCAACTCGACGTCGACGCCCGGCCGGAACCGCAGCCCGAGCCGCTCCGCGCGGCGGCGCACGACTTCCGGCCGGCCGATCAGGATCGGCTTGGCGACACCCTCGTCGAGGACGATCTGCACGGCGCGCAGCACGCGGTCATCCTCGCCGGCGCTGAAGATCACCCGCTTGGGATCGTTGCGTGCCTGCTCGAAGACCGGCCGCATGACCAGGCCGGACTTGAAGACGAACTGGCTGAGCTGCTCGCGATAGGCGTCGAAGTCGGCGATCGGGCGCGTCGCCACGCCGCTGTCCATCGCCGCCTTCGCGACGGCGGGCGCGAGCTCGACGATGAGCCGCGGATCGAACGGCTTGGGGATGATCTGCGTCGGGCCGAAGCCTCCGGCCTGCTCGCCGAAGGCTCGCGCCACCACCTCGGAAGGCTCCTTGCGCGCAAGCGCCGCCAGTGCCCGCACACAGGCGATCTTCATCTCGTCGTTGACGGTCGTGGCCCCGACGTCAAGCGCGCCCCGGAATATGTAAGGAAAGCAGAGGACGTTGTTGATCTGGTTGGGGTAGTCGCTGCGGCCCGTCGCCATGATGGCGTCGTCACGCACGGCGGCCACTTCTTCCGGCAGGATCTCGGGCGTGGGATTGGCCAGCGCGAAGATCAGCGGCTTCGCTGCCATCTTGACGACCATGTCCGGCTTCAGCACTCCAGCCGCCGACAGGCCGAGGAACACGTCGGCGCCGCCGATCACCTCGGTCAGCGTGCGCGCCGGCGTCTCGCGGGCATAGCGCTCCTTCCACGGGTCCATCAGCTCGTTGCGGCCCTTCCAGACCACGCCCTTGATGTCGGTGACCCACATGTTCTCGCGCGGCAGGCCGAGCTTCTCGAGGACGCCGAGGCACGACAACGCGGCCGCGCCGGCACCCGACACCACGAGCTTCACCTTGGCGATGTCCTTGCCGACCAGCGACAGGGCATTGAGCAGCGCCGCGCCGACGATGATCGCCGTGCCGTGCTGGTCGTCGTGGAAGACCGGGATCGCCATGCGCTCCCTGAGCTTCTGCTCGACGTGGAAGCACTCCGGCGCCTTGATGTCCTCGAGGTTGATGCCTCCGAAGGTCGGCTCCAGCGCCGCCACGATGTCGACCAGGCGGTCCTGATCGAGCTCGGCGAGCTCGAGGTCGAAGACGTCGATGCCGGCGAACTTCTTGAACAGGACGCCCTTGCCTTCCATCACGGGCTTGGCGGCCAGAGGGCCGATCGCGCCGAGGCCCAGAACGGCGGTGCCGTTGGTCACGACGGCGACCAGGTTGGCGCGCGAGGTGAGCTCCGCCGCCGTCGCGGGGTCGCGGACGATCTCGTTGCAGGCCGCGGCGACACCGGGCGAATAGGCGAGCGAGAGGTCGCGCTGGGTGGCCAGCGGCTTGGTCGGGACGACCTCGATTTTGCCCGGCCGGGGGATGCGATGGTAACGGAGCGCGCCGTCGGTGAGTTCGTCCGCCAAGCTCGCCTCCCCATACAACAAAAAGGGCCGCCAGTTGGATTTTGCCAACAGGCGGCGACCTCTATCTACCTTTTCGATCAAACCGGCGAGTTGGTGCGGCCAAGAAGACTCGAACTTCCACGCCTCGCGGCACTAGCACCTCAAGCTAGCGCGTCTACCAATTCCGCCATGGCCGCGCCGGTTCGATGGGCGCGGGGATACCAAATCGACCCCGCAGTGGCAAGGCAGGTGCGACCGCTATTGCACAACGGGCCCGGAGCGCCGATTTTGCCACAATGAACAAGCCCGAATGGCGCATTTCCGACGGCCCGGTGGCGTACGACGAGGCCCTGGCCGAGATGGAGAGGCGGGTGGCCGACATCCGGGCCGGCCGTGCGGGCGAACTCGTCTGGCTTCTGGAGCACCCGCCGCTCTACACCGCCGGCACCAGCACCCGGGCGCAGGACCTGCTGGAACCGGCGCGCTTCCCGGTGCATGTCGCCGGCCGGGGCGGCCAGTACACCTATCACGGCCCGGGCCAGCGCGTGGCCTACGTCATGATGGACCTCCGGGCGCGCCGCCAGGACGTCCGCCGCTACATCTTCGACCTCGAGGAATGGACCATCCGGACGCTGGGTCGGTTCAATGTTCAGGCGGAGCGGCGGGCGGGCCGGGTCGGCGTCTGGGTCGTGCGGCCGGACAAGCCGCCCCTGCCCGACGGCACGCCGCGCGAGGACAAGATCGCCGCAATCGGCGTGCGGATCCGCCACTGGGTGGCCTTCCATGGCATTTCGATCAACGTCGAGCCCGATCTTTCGCACTATGCCGGAATCGTCCCCTGCGGCATTGCCGACCACGGGGTCACGTCGCTGGTCGATCTTGGCCTGCCGGTGACCATGGTCGACCTGGACGCAGCACTCGCGGAAACCTTCGACGAGGTGTTCGGCGCCGGCGTCAGGCCGTCGGCCGCCGCGTAAACCCTTCGGGCAGGACATCGAGGTCGAGCGGCTCGACATCGATCTCGTCGACCCGGGCCAGCGTGGGTCCACGCCGGCAGGCGTCGATCATCGCGCCCACAGCCGCCTCGTCCCCCACGATCAGCGCCTCGACCGCCCCGTCATGCCGGTTGCGCACCCAGCCGCGAAGACCAAGCCGCTGGCCGGCGGCGACCGCCCAGTCGCGATAGCCCACGCCCTGCACCCGGCCGACGATGGTCAGGCGCGCCTGCAGAGACATCGCCTCAGGCGAACTCGATGATCTTCTGGTCGACGCGCAGGCTGTCGCCCGCCTTGGCGTGCAGCGTTTTCACCGTGCCGTCGCGCACGGCGCGCAGCACGTTCTCCATCTTCATCGCCTCGACCACGGCCAGCGCCTCGCCCGCCTTGACCTCCTGCCCTTCCGACACCGCAACCGACGCCAGCAGGCCCGGCATCGGCGACAGCAGGAACTTCGACGTGTCGGGCGCGGCCTTGACCGGCATCAGGGCATAGAGCTCGGCCTGCCGTGCCGTCAGCACCAGCGCATCGGCCTGCCCGCCTTCATGACTGAGCCGCCAGCCCGATCCCACGGCGTCGACCTGGACCACGACAGCCTGGCCGTCGATCCTGGCATGCATCAACGGCTCGCCCGGTGTCCATGCCGTCTCGATGGCAAGTCGGCGGCCGCCGGTCTCCACGACGAAACCCGTGCCGTTTCCGGTGACGGACACGGCCACAGGCTCGCGGTTCAGCATGACGACCCGGCCATCGTGCGCTTTGCCGAGCCGATGAGCATGAGTGCGATCGATCACGGCAGCGATCGCAGCGAGCATCCCCGGGTCGCGCGGCGGCAGATGGGCCGCCGTGAAGCCGCCCTTGAACTCCTCGGCGATGAAGTTGGTCGTCAGCTTGCCCGCGACGAAGCGCGGATGGGCCATCAGGGCCGCCAGGAACGGCACGTTGTGCGAGACACCGCGAACGTAGAACTCGTCCAGCGCCCGGCGCATGCGGTCGATCGCAGCGTTGCGCGTTCTGCCGTAGGTGCAGAGCTTGGCGATCATCGGATCGTAGAACATCGAGATCTCGCCGCCCTCGTAGACCCCGGTGTCGACGCGCACGTCGGGACCGGCCACGGGCTCCCTGTACTTCACCAGGCGACCGGTCGAGGGCAGGAAGTTACGGAACGGATCCTCGGCATAGAGCCGGGCCTCGACCGCCCAGCCGTCCAGCTTCACGTCCTTCTGCTGGAACGGCAGCTTTTCGCCGGCCGCGACGCGGATCATCAGCTCGACGAGATCGAGCCCGGTGATCAGCTCGGTCACCGGATGCTCGACCTGCAGGCGGGTGTTCATCTCGAGGAAGTAGAAGTTGCGGTTCTTGTCGACGATGAACTCGACGGTGCCTGCGCTCTTGTACTTCACGGCCTTGGCGAGCGCCACGGCCTGCTCGCCCATCGCCTTGCGCGTCCTGGCGTCGAGGAACGGGCTCGGCGCCTCCTCGATCACCTTCTGGTGGCGGCGCTGGATCGAGCACTCGCGCTCCCATAGATAACAACAATTGCCGTGGCTATCGGCGATGAGCTGGATCTCGATGTGCCGCGGCTCCTCGACATACTTCTCGACGAACACGCGGTCGTCGGCGAAGGAGGCCTTGGCCTCGTTGGTCGCCGACACGAAGCCTTCCTTGGCTTCGGCATCGTTCCAGGCGATGCGCATGCCCTTGCCGCCGCCGCCGGCCGAGGCCTTGATCATCACCGGGTAGCCGATCTTCCGGGCGATCTTCACCGCCTCGTCGGCATCGGGGATGGCCGCAAGATATCCCGGAACAGTGCTGACGCCGGCCTTCTGGGCGAGCTTCTTGGATTCGATCTTGTCGCCCATGGCGTAGATCGCATGGGCATCGGGCCCGATGAAGGCAATGCCGGCCTTGGCCAGCGCCTTCTGGAATTCCTGCTTCTCTGACAGGAAGCCGTAGCCCGGATGGACCGCCTGCGCACCCGTCTGCTTGCAGGCGGCCACGATCTTGTCGATCAGCAGGTAAGATTGCGCCGAGGGCGGCGGACCGATCGGCACCTTCTCGTCGGCCTCGCGCACGTGAAGGGCATCGGCGTCCGCCTCGGAGTAGACCGCCACGGTCTTGATGCCCAGCCGCTTGCAGGTCCGGATGACACGGCAGGCGATCTCGCCGCGATTGGCGATGAGGATCTTGTCGAACAACGGGCCGGGGCCGGCCGGCGCCTTCGCGACCGCCGGTTTCCGTGCCGGGGCCTTCTTCTTAGCGGCCTTGGCGACCTTCTTCTTGGCGGCCATGCTCAGGATCCCTCTTTACTGCGTTCGAACATGCCCATCGCCCAGGCCGTATGCACGGCGATCAGAGGCATCCAGGCGATCAGCACCCACAGCCACCACGGATAGTGGCTGCTGAAAATTGCGTTGACGGCGATCAGGACGAGCAGCGTCAGCAGCGCCGCGATCACGTGCTTGCGCACGATCCGGCCGCGCTTCAGCCGCTCTTCGGGCGACAGGCTCACGCCGGACACGCTCAGAGCGGCACGTTGCCGTGCTTGCGCCACGGATTCTCGAGCTTCTTGGTCTCGAGCGTGGCCAGCGCCCTGCAGATCCGCCGGCGTGTGCCGTGCGGCATGATCACGTCGTCGATGAAGCCGCGGTTGGCGGCGACGAAGGGATTTGCGAACTTCTCGCGATACTCCTCGGTGCGCGCAGCGATCTTCTTGGCATCACCAATGTCGGAGCGAAAGATGATCTCCACCGCGCCCTTGGCGCCCATCACCGCGATCTCGGCGCCGGGCCAGGCATAGTTCACGTCGCCGCGCAGGTGCTTGGACGCCATGACGTCGTAGGCGCCGCCATAGGCCTTGCGGGTGATGACCGTGACCTTCGGCACCGTCGCCTCGGCGTAGGCATAGAGGAGCTTGGCGCCATGCTTGATGATGCCGCCGAACTCCTGCGTCGTGCCCGGCAGGAAACCCGGCACGTCGACGAAGGTCACGATCGGGATGTTGAAGGCGTCGCAGAAGCGCACGAAGCGCGCGCCCTTGCGGCTGGAGTCGATGTCGAGGCAGCCGGCCAGCACCATCGGCTGGTTGGCGACGAAGCCCACCGTCTTGCCGGCCATGCGGCCGAACCCGACCACGATGTTGCCTGCCCATTCCGGCGAGAGCTCGAAGAAATCGCCCTCGTCCACGACCTTCAGGATCAGTTCCTTGATGTCGTAGGGCTTGTTGGGATTGTCGGGCACCAGGGTGTCGAGCGAGAAGTCCTCGCGATCAGCCGGATCGTGCGTGACACGGACCGGCGCCTTCTCGCGGTTGTTCGAAGGGATGAAGTCGACGAAGCGGCGGAGCTGCAGCAGCGCCTCGATGTCGTTCTCGAAGGCAAGATCGGCGACACCGGATTTCTGCGTGTGGGTGAGCGCGCCGCCCAGCTCCTCCTGCGTCACCGTCTCGTGCGTCACGGTCTTCACCACGTCGGGGCCGGTCACGAACATGTAGGAGCTGTCCTTCACCATGAAGATGAAGTCGGTCATGGCCGGGGAATAGACCGCCCCGCCGGCACAGGGCCCCATGACCATCGAGATCTGCGGGATCACGCCCGAAGCGAGCACGTTTTTCTGGAAGACGTCGGCGTAGCCTGCAAGCGAATCGACGCCTTCCTGGATACGTGCGCCGCCCGAATCGTTGAGGCCGAGAACCGGAGCGCCGACCTTCATGGCCGTGTCCATGATCTTGCAGATCTTGGCGGCATGCATTCCCGACAATGCACCGCCGAAGACCGTGAAATCCTGGCTGAAGACATAGACCAGGCGGCCGTTGATCGTGCCGTGGCCCGTCACGACACCGTCGCCAGGGATCTTCTGGTTCTCCATGCCGAAGTCGATCGAGCGATGCTCGACGAACATGTCGTATTCCTCGAACGATCCCGGATCGAGCAGCGCGTCGATGCGCTCGCGGGCCGTCAGCTTGCCCTTGGCGTGCTGCGCCTCGATGCGGCGCTCGCCGCCGCCCAGGCGCGCGGCTGCCCGCCTGCGCTCGAGTTCTTCCAACATCTTCTGCATTCGTATCTCCGGCCCTCGAAATCAGTTTTCGGCCAATAATGCGACGGCGTCTAGCGGAGGAATCGCTTCTCGTTGTCCTTGACGGTTCCCATACCCTGCAAATCGAACACCTCGTCGACCGTGGCGATGCTTGCCTCGACGCCGTGGATGCCGCCGTCCTTGCGGATTTTCGCGAAGGTCTCGCGCATGGCGCCGACCGAAGCACGGATCGCGTGGTTGCCCCAGATCAGCAATCCGACTTTCTTCAGCTCGCGAACCCGCGCCACCGTCATCTGCGGATAGGCGGTCGGCACCAATGCGATCGGCACCTTGCCATCCCAGGCCGCGATGAAGGCCTCGATCTCGTCGGGCGTCTTCTGCTTGGAGTGCACCAGGATCAGGTCGGCGCCCGCAGCCTCGTAGGCGCGGGCACGCTTCAGCGCCTCGTCCTGGCCAAGCCCCGCGATCAGCGCCTCGGTGCGCGCCACGACCACAAGGCCGGGATCACGCCGGGCCGCGCGTGCCGCCTCGATCTTTCCCTGGAACTCCTCGATGCGGACCATGTCCTGGCGGCCGCCCGCGATGAGGCTGGTGACTTTCGGGAAGCTCTTGTCCTCCATGACGATCGCCGCCACGCCGGCCCGCTCGTACTGCTCGACGGCATAGAGCACATTGATCGCATTGCCGAAGCCCGTGTCGATGTCGGCTACGACCGGCAGGCCCGAGCGGTCGACCATCGCCCGCGTCATGTCGAGATGCTGGGTCATCGACACCACGCTGACGTCCGGCACCCCGTACATTGCGGAGAGCTCGAAGCCTGAGGCCCAGATGGCATCGAAGCCCGCCTCGGCGGCCAACATCGCCGACAGCGGACTGTGCGCCGCCATGGCCTCGACGAGACCTTTCTTCGCGAGAATGTCGCGCATCCTCTTGCCCGCCGTCATGCGTCTCCTCCGTCCCGCAGCCTCTTGCCGTCCAGCAGCGCCAGGAAGCGCGTGCCGGCCTCGATGTCGCTCTTCACGCCCGCCCGCCGCTCGAGCGCGATCGGATCGTCGCCCCAGCGCTCGACCTGATAGAGCTCGTCGAGCTGCGCGGCGGCAAATGCCTGCTCCGCCGTGAGCCGACGCTCGGCGACAGCCAAGGCAATGATCAGCGATCCCGCGATGTGCGTCAGGTTGTAGAGCGCCGACAGGGCGAAATCGCCATGCGCCGCCACGGCCGCACGCAGCCTGGCCAGCGCCTCATCGGGCTGGGCGACGAAGGACATGCCCTCGGCAACCGAAAGCCGGGCCCCGTAGCGCTCGGCTGCCCAGTCGAGCAGCGGCTGCCAGGCGGTGCGTTGACGTTCCACGAGGCTTTCGGGATCGGAGGCGCGATAGCACAGCAGGTCCGAGCCCGCGTATTTGGCGGTGTCGTCGATCACCCGCTCACGCTGACCGGGTACGCGATCGAGGCCCGTCGTCGCCAGACGCGTCAGCGGCAGGTGCCCGACCTTGATCTCGACCGTGTCCGGCACGGCGCTCCATTCGCCGGCGATCGCCTCGGCCAGGCCGCGAGTCGGCACGACCAACACTGCCTTGGCCGGCGTGCGCATCGGCTTGCCGTCGAGCAGCACACGAAAGCCGCCCTCACCCGCGTCGACCGCCGTTTCCTTGTAGAAGCGCTTCATCCGGCTCCCGGTTGCCCACGATGCGAAACCCGTCCATGGGCGACCCGCATTGTCGCGTCGGGATTACACTTCGGGCGGTGCCGGCGACAAGGGTGCGTTCAGCGGGGCTGGCTGCGCTGCGGGGCGGGCGTTCGCGCCGCCGGACGGCCCGGGCGCTGGCGCAGGTCCGCCGATGGCACTGGCAACTGGGCGCGCAGGCCGGGCCGCAGCGCCTCGACCCGCGGCGCTACCACGACGCAGGGATTGGCGCCGGGTTGGCGTGCCGCCTGCGAAATCTGCGCCGCCAGGCTGGGCACGACGCCGCCGCCGACCAGGAGCCGGGCGAGGTTGGGTTCCAGGGCGCTCGTCGTCGGACGCCCCGCGCCGCCACGGATCCTGAGCGGCGAGGCGAGTGCGGCGTTCTGGCTGTCGCGCGCCTCGGGCGCCACGATGAATTCCCACCCCTCGGTGCGCAGATGGACGTAGCCGCCGCCGATCAGGACCGCGCGCGGCGTGTCGACGACCAGGCGCCGGAGGTTGGCCACGCCGCCGCTGACGTCGAAACGACCGGCAATGCAGTTGAACGGAATGCCCGCTTCGCTGCCGCCGAGCAGCCTGCGCGTCTCGGCCGGCCAGTTCGCGAGCTCGTCGCGTGGCCACAGGCCCTTGGCGATGGCAATGTCGATCGAGCCGCTTGCCGAATTGAGCGCGTCGCGCGTCGTGCGGCCGCCGCCGCGCAGGCGCAGGTCGATGTCGGCGACGGCATCGCGCAAGCCAAGATCGAGGCCCAGTAGCGACGACAGCTCGCCGAGCGAGACCCGGTTGGCCGACGCCGTGAGCGTGGCCTGCCCGATGCGCCCTGTCGGATCGTAGACAAGGTCGACGCCGGCCGACCCGCTGCCCACCGTCGCTGCCGCCCGGAACGTGAAGCGCGTCCCACCCGAGGACAGCGTGATCGAGGCATTCTGCATCTTGGCGGCGAGGCCTACGATCTCGCCCAGCCTCACGGACACCGAAAGGGTCGAGCGCCCGAGCCAGCTCGCGACGAACGGCATTGCCGGAACGAGGCGCTGCTGGACCGGCGAATTCGCTGATGCAGACGGTGGCGCTGCCGGAGCCGCCCGCAGTTCAGCCACGTCGAGCCGGGTCACGTCTGCGTTGACCGCAATGGTCGGTATGCCCTTGCGGTCGGTGCGGAAGAGCGCCTCGCCCGTCATCTCGCTCGAGCCGACCTTGAGCGTGGAGACCTCGACCTTGAAGCCGTTGCGCTGGGTCGCCGCCTTTGCGCTGAGCGAATAGGGCCCTCCGGCCGGCACGGGCAACCACACGTAAGGCCCGAAAGCCGAGACGTCCGGTCCCTCGGCGGTGATCTGGAGCGTCGTGCCCTTGACGCCGACGCCACCCTTGATGGCGATCTTGCCGCCCCCGAACCCTCCGTGCAGGTCGATGTTGCCTGGCAGCCCGCGCATCCAGCCGTCGAACGAGCCCGCCGTACCGGCAAGGTCCAGCGGGACGGCCTGCGGCATGCCGAACCGGCCTTCCACCTGAAGCGTCTGGTTGGGCGCAGGCGACTTGAAGGTGGCGTTCGGCACTTCGATCACGACGGGCGGGCGGCCGGCGCCTTCGGCGATCGTCAGTACCGAGTCGCGTACCTCAACCGTGTTGATCCAGGGGAAGGCGGCGGTCGTGCGCAACCGGAACGACCGGCTTTCCGCGGGGTGCGGGCCCGACCCGTCGGGCGGCGGCAGCATTTCGAGGTTGGCGTCCCCGACGTCGTTGCGCTCGACCAGTATATCGGCGCCCTCGAGAACGATCCGCCCGATCTTGACCTCGCCGAGGAACAGCGAGAACGGATCGAGGAACAGCGTCATGCGCCGTACGCGCGCCAATTCGGGCCGGGAGCCCCATGGGGCGTTGGACAGGACGACGCCCTCGGCAACCATGGCCGGCTCGCTGCCGAGCTTGACCGCGAGCGGCACGCGCGCCGTGAGTTCACGGCCGGTAACCTTGCGAATCTGCTCCGTCAGTCGGGCCTGATAGCGGGACAGGTCCCGCGTCGCCACCCAGACAACGCCCCCGATCGCCGCGATGGGTACCATCGCCGCCGCAATCCAGGCCAGCCGCCTCCAGGGAATCCGCATCCTGTTCGATTCTCGCTCAAACGCCGTCGGTGGAGAAGCCCAATGCTTCAACGGTGCGGCGGAAGTGAGGAGGCGGCTCTGCCTCCGCCCTTAGCTCTCCCTTTCCCGAGGGGTGCGGCAACGCGAGACGGCGGGCATGAAGGTGAAGGCGCCGCGCATCGGCGACAGCCGCCAGCAGCGCCTCCTCGCCGCCATACTTGCGATCGCCGAGGATGGGGCATCCGATCGCCGCACAATGGACGCGAAGCTGATGGGTTCGCCCGGTACGTGGCCACAGCGCCAGAAGCGCCGCCCGCCGGCCCGCGCGGTCGATCTCGCGGTAGTGGGTCAGGGCCCTCTGTCCCGCCTCGTGGTCGACCTGCATGAGCTCTCGATCGCGCGCGCCGGGCCGCTTCGCCAGCGGCAGGTCGATAGTGCCCTCCTTCCGGGGCGGCACGCCGACTACAATGGCCCAGTAGAGCTTCTCGGTCTCGCGATCGCGAAACGATTCCGCAAGCCGCTTCGCGGCCTGCCCCGTCCGCGCGATCAGCAGCAGGCCGCTGGTGTCCTTGTCGAGCCGATGCACGAGGCGCGGCCGATCTTCGTAGCCGAAGCGCAGCGCGTCCAGCATGCCGTCGACGTGCTTTTCCGTGCCGCTGCCGCCCTGGACGGCGAGTCCGGGCGGCTTGTTGAGCACGATCACCTGGTCGTCCCGATGGATGACCATGCGCTGGATCTCCGCGGCATCCCGGTCCGAAACCACGGGCGCCGCGCGCGGTCTGGGCGGCGGCGAGGTCGAGACGCCGGGCGGCAGGCGGATCACCTGCCCCGGCTCCACGCGATCCTTGCCCTCGGCGCGCCTGCCGTCGATCCGAACCTGGCCAGTGCGCAGCAACTTCTGCAGTGCGCCGTGGCTCAAGTCGGGGAAGTGCCGCTGAAACCAGCGGTCCAGCCGCAGGCCCGCCTCGTCGTCCGACACGGCGCGAACCCGGACCTTGGGGGTGCTGCCGCTCGCAGGGCTGTCGCTCATGGCGCGCAACCTAAGGGGTAAGCTAGACAGGGTCCATGGAATCGGTGTCGTTCGACACGCTGACCTTCGACCATCCGGCAGCCCGGCGGCCGGCCCGGCTGTCGGCCACCCTTCATCTGCCGGAAGGCCGGCCGGCCCCCGCCCCCTGCATGGTGATCCTCACCAGCAGCGCCGGCGTGCAGCGCCACCGGGAGCACTACTACGCCGATCTCCTCAACCGCTCCGGCATTGCCGCTCTGGTCGTCGACAGCTTCACGAGCCGAGGTGTCAGGCGGACCGTGGCCGACCAGACCCTGGTGTCGGCGGCCCAGATGGAAGGCGACGCCTTCGCAGCACTAGCGGTCCTGCGCGCCGATCCGCGCATCGATGCCCGGCGGATCGGCATCATGGGCGTGTCCAAAGGCGGCGTCGCCACCCTCAACGCCGCAATTGCCGTGCGGCAGCCTTGGCGCGGCGGATTTCCCCACCTGTTCGACCTTCATGTCGCCATCTGCCCCGGCGCGACGGCGCAGCATCGCGATGCGACCACGCACGGCCGGCCGATGTTCTTCATGCTGGCGGCCAAGGACGACTACACGCCGGCCGATCTCGCCATTGAGTATGCCGAGCGCATGCGCTCGACCGGCAACGACCGCATCAAGGTCAAGGTCTACGGCAACGCTCATCACGGGTGGGAGTCGATCGGCCCCGTGTTCGACATCAAGGATGCCGAGAACTGGTCGTGCTGCCGCAACTACATCGAGGACGACGGCCGCCATTTCGTCCCGTCCCTCGGCCGGGCGTTGACCGAGCCCGAGTTCCAAGCCTGGGCACGCCGCAACTGCGTGACCAGAGGCGCACGGGCAGGCGGCGGCACGACCGACCTCAAACAGCGCGCCAGCGCCGATCTATTGGCGTTCCTGAAGGCCAACGGTTTCGCCGATTGATGGACGAATCGGCAGCTACACGCTATATGTAACATGTGATCCGTCCTTCCTTTTTCGCCGTTTCCCTGGCGTTCGTTCTCTCCTTCGCGGGAGCCTCTTCCACCCACGCCTCGGGCGCGCTTTGGACGGGATCAGGAGCCGGCACGGCTCGCGCCCAGGCATTGTTGAAAGCGATTCGCAGCGCTGGCGATCACGGTCTCGATCCGGCCTGGTACGGCATCGCCGAGGTCGAGAAGGCGGTGGCGCCCGACGCCGACCCTTCGGCGGCCGAGCCGGTGCTGACGGCCGCCTTCGTCGCCTATGCAAGCGATGTTTCGACCGGCCGCGTGCGGGCCAACCGGGTCGACAAGGAGATCGACATCCAGCAGCGCAAGGTCGACAAGGCCGACCTGCTCAAGGCGGCGGCCGACGCGCCCGACTTCGCCGCCTACCTCGCGTCGCTGCCTCCGAAGGGCGACTATCCGGCGCTGCAGAAGACGCTGGCGGCATGGCGCGACAAGCCCGGCAAGGCGACCTACACGCCGATGCCGGACGGCGTCGCCCTGAAGCCCGGGATGACCGACGCCCGGGTGCCGGTGCTGCGCCAGCGCCTCGCCGAACTCGGCCTCGCGGTGCCCGAACCCGGCCCGGCCGCCAATCTCTACGACGAGGCGCTGGCCAATGTGGTTAGAACCTATCAGGAGACCAAGGGCCTGACCGTCGACGGCGTCATCGGTGCCAAGACCGTGCGCTCGCTCAACATCACCGTCGAGGAGCGCATCGAGCAGATCGTCGCCAACCTCGAGCGCCGCCGCTGGCTGCCCGAGGACCTCGGCAGCCGCTATGTCTTCGTAAACACCGGCGACTACTCGATGGTCTTCGTCAACGACGGCAAGACCGCCTTCCGGAGCCAGGTCATCGTTGGCACGCCTAAGGACCCCACGCCGGAGATCCAGTCGACGATGCGCGGCTTCCAGACCAACCCGTACTGGACGGTGCCGCAGTCGATCTCCGGCGAGGAATACCTGCCGATCCTGCGCCGCGACCCCAATGCCCTGGCCGGCAGCGGCTTCAGGATCTTCGCCAACTGGAGCGACGATACCGAGGTCGACCCCAGTTCCGTCGACTGGAGCTCCATCCACCCCAAGGCGTTCCCCTATCGCATCCGCCAGGAGCCGGGGGCGTCGAATGCGCTGGGCTACATCTTCTTCCCGTTCCAGAACAAGTACGGGATCTACATGCACGACACGGCCAGCCGCTGGCTGTTCACCGAGGGCAGCCGCAATTTCAGCCACGGCTGCATCCGCCTGCAGAACCCGCTGGATTTCGTCGAGCTTGTCTTCGACGGCAAGGGCGGCTTCAACAAAGAGCGCGTGAAGCAGGTGATCAACGCCGGCCAGCAGGCGCACTACACCTTCCCCGAGCCGGTCACTCTCTACGTGACGTACCGGACGGTGGCGGCGAGCGCCGATGGCACACTGTCCTTCCGCGACGACGTCTACGGCCGCGACCGCCGCGTCGTGCGCATGATGGCAAAGCCCTGAAACGGGCGACGAAAGCTCAGCGCTTCTTTTCCCTGAGCTTCTTCCAGTACTCCAGCCGCTTCAGGATCTCGCGTTCGAAGCCGCGCTCGGCCGGCCGGTAGAACTCCTCGCGCGCCATGCCGTCGGGGAAGTAGTTCTGGCCCGAGAAGCCGTCGGCGGCGTTGTGGTCGTACTCGTAGCCCTTGCCGTAGCCGATCTCCTGCATGAGCTTGGTCGGCGCGTTGAGGATGTGCATCGGCGGCGTCAGCGAGCCGTGCGCTTTGGCGGCCCGCTTGGCGGCACCGAACGCCACGTAGCCCGCGTTCGATTTCGGCGCGGTGCCGAGATAGATCACGGCCTGGGCGATGGCGAGCTCACCCTCAGGCGAGCCCAGCCTGTCGTAGGTCTCCCACGCCGCCAGCGTCTGGGTGAGCGCTTGCGGATCGGCCATGCCGATATCCTCGACGGCGAACCGCACCAGACGTCGGGCGATGTACTTGGGGTCCTCGCCGCCGTCGAGCATGCGGGCGAACCAGTAGAGCGCCGCATCGACGTCGGAGCCGCGCAGCGACTTGTGCAGCGCGCTGATCAGGTTGTAGTGCGCTTCCTGCGCCTTGTCGTAGAGCGGCGCGCGCTTCTGCAGCAGCGTCGCCAGCCGGGCCGGCGGCACCGGCCCCTTGTCCTTGAGCTGGGCGAGCTGCTCGGCCAGCCCGATCAGGTAGCGCCCATCGCCGTCGGCCATGGCGAACAGGGCCTGGCGCCCGGTCTCGTCGACCGGCAGCCTCTTGCCGAGCGCCTCCTCGACCCTGGCGAGCAACGTCGAAAGCGCCGCGTCGTCCAGACGGCGCAACACCAGCACCTGGCAACGCGACAGCAGCGCGGCATTGAGCTCGAACGACGGGTTCTCCGTCGTGGCGCCGATCAGCGTCACCGTGCCGTCCTCGACATAGGGCAGGAAGCCGTCCTGCTGGGCGCGGTTGAAGCGGTGGATCTCGTCGACGAACAGCAGGGTCCCCTTGCCATCCTTGCGCCGCTGGCGGGCCGCCTCGAAGATCCGGCGCAGGTCGGCAACGCCCGAGAACACCGCCGACAGCGGCTCGAAATGCAGGTCGGTGGCCTCGGCGAGCAGCCGCGCGATCGTCGTCTTGCCGCAGCCCGGCGGCCCCCACAGGATCAGGGAACCGAGCTTGCGCGCCGCCAGCATGCGGCCGAGCGGTCCCTCGGGCCCGAGCAAATGGTCCTGCCCCAGGATCTCGGCCAGCGCCTTGGGCCGCAGGCGCTCCGCCAGCGGCGTCGGGGCGAGCGAGGCGAAGAGTTCAGCCGGCACGACCGCACGCTAGCATGGCCGGGGCCGCCTCGGCTCAGCGGAACTGGACGGGAAACACCACGCCGTCACGGCCGACGCTGATGCTGTTGATGCCGCCGGCGACACGCTTCTGCAGATCGGCCACGCTCTTCACGTCCTGGCCGTTGACGGTGAGGATCATGTCGCCCGGCCGCACGAAGCGGCCGGCATAGGCGCCGGGCTTCACCGCGACGACCACGACGCCGGGCCGCCATTCCGCCAGCCCCATCTCCTCCGCCACGGCGGGCGACATGTTGACCACCGAGGCGCCGGACAGCGGCTGCCGGCCCTCGAGCACGGCCTTGTCGCGCGGCGGATCCTCGGGCGGCGCGGCGAGCTTCAGGTCGACGATCACTTCCTTGCCGCCGCGGATGACCTTCACCGGAACGACCATGTCGACGTTGAGCGTCGACAGCCGGAAGCGCAGCGCCGCCTCGTCGTCGATCGGCAGCTCGCGGATCGCCACGATCACGTCGTTGCGCTTCAGTCCGGCGCGGGCACCCGGCCCGTTGGCGTGGACCTCCTTGACCACCAGCCCGGCCGGCCGCGCCAGGCCGAAGCCGGCGGCGAGGTCGGGCGTGACCCGCTGCATGCTGACGCCGAGCCACGGCCGCACGATGCGGCCGCCCTGGGCGCCGGTCGAGATCATGCGCTCGACGATGTTGGACGGCGTGGCGAAGCCGATGCCCACCGAGCCGCCGGTCTGCGAATAGATCGCGGTGTTGATGCCGATCAGGCGTCCGTCGAGGCTGACCAGCGCGCCGCCGGAGTTGCCGGGATTGATGGCGGCGTCGGTCTGCAGGAAGAAGTTCGAATCGTTGATGCCGCCGGCGCTGCGCGCCACCGCCGAAACGATGCCGCTGGTCACCGTCTGGTTGAGGCCGAACGGATTGCCGATCGCCAGCACGACGTCGCCGACCTCGACCGAATCGGAGTCGCGCAAGTCGAGGAACGGGAACTTCTCGCCCGCCGCCTCGACGCGCAGCAGGGCGAGATCGTAACGCTCGTCCTGGGTGACGAGCTTGGCCTCGAACTCCCGACGGTCCGCCAGGACGATGCGGATCTCCTCGGCGCCCCGCACGACGTGGGCGTTGGTGACGATCAACCCGTCGGGCCGCACCAGCACGCCCGATCCGAGCGAATTCTGCACTCGCTCGCCGGCCTGCGGCGGCAGCGGCATGCCGGGGAACGGGAACGGCAGGCGGCGCTGCACGCGCGCCGTCGTCGTGGTGTAGATGTTGACCACGGCCGGCGACACGCGCTTGACCAGCGGCGCGAAGGAATAGGCGAGCTCGGTCCGCGAGTTGGGCAGGCCCTGCGCCAGGGAAGGATGCACCATCCCCGCTCCGCAGCCCGCCACCATCGCCGCAAGAATCACCCGCCGAATCATTCCCTGCACTCCCTGCACGGCCGGTGATTTGCGGTCGCTCCTGCGGCAAATCAAGGGCCTGGTCACATGGGCTGGCATATCGGCTGCCCGCCCGGACTTCAACGTGTCATGCCCGCCCGGCCGGGCCATTTCATGGCACACCTCCTTGTGCCACGACCTGTCCCGCTGCCTGTGCCGAAAATCGCGCCCAAGCCCTTGAACCGACAGCGCGATCGCCCCCCGATCCGCTGTGCCATCGGGGCCCTTCACTTGTCGCGATCGGTGTTCGCCCGGCCGAGCCCCAGCCCGGCCTCATAGGCCGCCACCCGCTTGTCGGCTTCGTCGAGTCGCCGCTTCAGCTCGTCGTCACGTTCGCGCCGGGCCCGCCATTCGGCCGCCGCGGGCCCGTACTCTGCCGCCTGCAGTGCCTGCAACAGCCGCCACAGCACGCGGTTGTCCAGAATCGGGACGTGATCGACGATGCGGCCCTCGTGCCAGACCGGCCGGTCGTCGCCCTCGAAGGCCCGTCGCATCGCCTCGTCGCGCAGGCAACCGACGCCACGGGCGCGGGCCTCGTCCCAGCGCCGGCGGAAATCGGCGTCGGCGTCGCGCCAGTTGTAGACCGTGCGGCGGGCCAGGCCGGAGGCGCGGCAGGCAGCGGACACCGAGCCGGAGCGGGCGAAGGCGCGCAGGAAACGTCCCTGCGGCCGCCAAGGGCGGATCAGTCTCGTCATGTCGAAGTTCCTTTCGGCCAAAGAAAAACGCCCGCGGATGGCTCCGGCGGGCGTCGAACGCGAGTCTCCCCAGCGTAGGATAAATCTTAGCAGAAACCTGCTGAACCTGCAAATCGCCGATTCGGAAAAAATGCCAGCAGTGCTGTCACCCGCAGCGGGAATAGCCGCAGGTGAGGCAGACATCGCAGCCTTCCTGGTGCGTGAGCGAGGCGGCGCCGCACTGCGGGCACTGGCCCATCACCCTCGCCGCGCCGCCGCCGGACGGCTCGCGCGCGCCCTCGCGGGCATTGGCGGCCAACCGCACCCGCTCCTCGGTGGCGTCGATGATCCGGGGCGAGTCCGACGGCGCCAGGAAGCCGATCTCGACCAGGTGGCGCTCGATCACGCCGCCGATCGCGGCCAGCAGCGAGGGCACGTAGCGGCCCTCCATCCACTGCCCGCCGCGCGGGTCGAACACCGCCTTCAGCTCCTCGACCACGAACGACACGTCGCCGCCCCGGCGGAACACCGCGGAGATCATGCGCGTCAGCGCCACCGTCCAGGCGTAGTGCTCCATGTTCTTGGAGTTGATGAAGATCTCGAACGGCCGGCGGCGGCCGTCCTGCATCACGTCGTTGATGGTGATGTAGATGGCGTGGTCGCTGCCCGGCCATTTGATCTTGTAGGTGCGGCCCGGCAGCTCCTCCGGCCGGTCGAGCGGCTGGGCAATGTAGACCACACCGCTGTCGCGCGCCGGCACCGGCACCAGAGCCGGCGTGCCCTTGGCCTGGGCTTCCGCCGGCCTGACTTCGAGCACCGCGCCGGTCACGGCGTTCGGCCGATAGGTCGTGCAACCCTTGCAGCCCGTCGCGTAGGCCTCTTCGTAGACGCCCTTGAAGGCCTCGAACGAGATGTCCTGCGGCAGGTTGATGGTCTTGGAGATCGAGCTGTCGACATGGTCCTGCGCCGCCGCCTGCATCGCCAGATGATCGGCGGGCGAGAGCGTCTGGGCATCGACGAAAATCTCCGACGGCGGCGCCTCGTTGCCCTTGAGGTCGCGCCAGACGCGGAAGGCATGATCGTCGACACTCTCCTCGCGCCTGGTGCCGTCCGGCTGCAGGACATGGCGCACGTGGCTGAAGGCGAACACCGGCTCGATGCCCGACGAGACGTTGTCGGCCAGCAGCGAGATCGTGCCGGTCGGCGCGATCGAGTTCAGCAGCGCGTTGCGGATGCCGTAGCGTCCGATCGCGGTGCGCACCTCGTCCGGCAGCCCCTTGATCGTCTCGCCGGCGAGATAGCGCGCCTGCTGATAGAGCGGGAAGCTGCCCTTCTCCGCGGCGATGTCGGCCGAGGCGAGGTAGGACAGGCGCTGCACGGCGCCCAGCCATTCGCGCGTGAGGCGCACCGCCTCCGGCGAGCCGTAGCGCACGCCGCAGAAGATCAGCGCGTCGGCGAGGCCCGTGACGCCGAGGCCGATGCGGCGCTTCGCCTTCGCTTCCTTCTCCTGTGCCGGCAGCGGAAAGCGCGACACGTCGATCACGTTGTCGAGCATGCGCACGGCGATCGGCACCAGCCGTTCCAGCGCGTCCATATCGAGCATCGCTTGCGGCGTGAACGGCTCCTTCACCAAGGCGGCGAGGTTGATCGAACCCAGCAGGCAGGCGCCGTAGGGAGGCAAAGGCTGCTCGCCGCAATTGTGGACGTAGAGCCCGTTGGCGTCGAAAGCGTTGATGCCGGGAATCTGCGCGTCGTAGACCTCAGCGGTCCCGTCGGCTTCGTTGCTGTCGATCTCGACGACAAAGCGCTCGCGATTGACGGCGCGGCGATAGGCGGTCAGGACACCCTGCAAGCGCAGCGCCTTGTCGCGATCAGCAAAGCCGATCCGCTCGGCGAACACGCCGACATTGTCGCCGGCAATCGCCAGTTCATGCTGGGCGGCGCAATCGTACAGACGCAGCTCGCCCTTGCCGTCGGGCAGCCGGCGCCGGCCGGCCGGCCGCCGGTCGCGATAGATTGTGGAGGCAATGCCGAACCGCAGCAGCATCCGCTGGACGGCCTCCAGCAGGCCAAGATCGTTCTGGCTGAGCCGGATGCTGACGCCCTTCATCTGCGTGCCCTGCACCGACCCGTCACTGTCGAACAGGCCGCGCAGCAGGCCGCGATGGAAATCCGACGAGGTCTTCTCCATCGCCGGCGTGACGGTCTTGCGCCCGGGCACCAGCCCCATCGTGCCGGCCAGCGTCTTCACGGCGCCGAGCGACAAGCGCCATTCGTTGCGTCCCTTCACTTCCATCCAGCCGGCAAAATCGGCGCGATGCGGCAGGGTGCGCGCCGCGGCCAGTGCCGCTTCCATGACACCGTCCACGCCGACACGATCCGTGCTGCCATTGGCTACTTGAGCGGGTTTCCAAACGCTGAGGACAGCCTTGTCCTGCTTCAGCGTGCCATCCCCCACCAGCAGACCGAGCAGATAACCTTCGGCTTCGCCGTGGCTGCCGTCCCATCGGGGGGCGCTTCGATGGTCGTGCAGGACGATCCGATCGCCCGGCCGCAGGTCACCGGCGGCGACCCATTCGGTGTCGCGCGACCGCGGCGTCAAACGCTTCGCCTTCAGCACCCGGTGGTCGGCCGTAAGGCGCAGGGTATACCCCTCCACGGTGCTCAGGTGCCGTACCGGCTTGATGCCGGTGGAGAAGAAACCGGCACCGCCGCTCGCAAACGGCTTGCCGTCGACCATGGCGGCGAACGGCCGATCGATCAGGTCCGCCACCTGACGCGGGCCCGACGCCGTGTGAATCCACGTCTCCGCCGTCACGCACGGATTGGTCGCCTGGATGGTCTCGCAATAGTGCAGGTTGTTCCGTCGATTGACCCGATCGATGAAGATCACACCCGGCTCGGCGACCTCGTAGGTCGCGCGCATGATGCGCTCCCACAACGCCTTCGCCTTCACGGTCTTGAACACCTTGCCGCCGAACACCAGCGGCCAGTCGGCATCGTCCTTCACCGCCGCCATGAAGGCGTCGGTGACCAGCACCGAGACGTTGAACATGCGCAGTCGCTTGGGGTCGCGCTTGGCGTCGACGAAGGACTCGATGTCGGGATGGTCGCAGCGCAAGGTCGCCATCATGGCGCCGCGACGCGAGCCCGCGCTCATGATGGTGCGGCACATCGAGTCCCACACGTCCATGAAGGAGAGCGGGCCCGAGGCATCGGCGCCGACGCCCTTCACCGGCGCACCCTTCGGGCGAAGCGTCGAGAAATCGTGCCCGATGCCGCCGCCCTGCTGCATGGTGAGCGCGGCCTCGCGCAAATTCTCGAAGATCGACGACATGTCGTCGCCGATCGTGCCCATGACGAAGCAGTTGAAGAGCGTGACGGTGCGGCCGGTGCCGGCGCCAGCGATCACCCGGCCGGCAGGCAGGAACTTGAAGCCCTGGAGCGCTTCGTGGAACCTGCCGGCCCACAGCTCCGGATCGCGCTCGGGCACCGCCAGCGCGCGCGCCACGCGCCGCCAAGTGGCGTCGAGATCGGCATCCAATGGTCCGTCAGTGCCTTGGAGCCGATATTTCATGTCCCAGATGCGCTGGGAAACCGGAGCCCATTCCATTTTTTAATGGTAAGCCTCGGGTGAATGGATATCAATGTTCTTTGTATGTTCCTATTCGTCTTCTCGCTGCCGATAGCCTTCCTTGCGGGCGTAGTCGAACATCTCCTTGGCCTGCGAGGCTGCGGCTTCAACAGATAGGCATTCGGCGCACTGAGGATCGTAGACGATGCCATCGCGAAGCTTGGCAATCGCCGCCGCAACGGCGATGCCGGCGCCGCTCTCCGCGGCGTCCCCGCCCCAAGTGAACATCACGACATTGTCCCGGCCGGCCAACGCGGCCGCCAGCACCGGATAGTACCCGGTCAGTTCTTCCAGATTGTCGTCGAAGTAGATCTCGACGCCGGTCTTGCAGCCGTCGATGTCGACGGGCCAGTACCCTCTGGCACCCTCCAAATCATGCAGGATCGTGGACGGGAACCCCAGTTCAGCCAATGCGGCTTTGAGCTCGTCCCGCGAGATATCCAGCGGGCCCTTCCAGCACGCGTGCAAGTCCACCGACATAGTGCACCTCCAATTCGAGGTGCAATCTATACGAACAGAATCACCACTCTACTTATTCAAGGTTGTATTCGCCTGGGCGACCAGCCGGGCGGTTGCCCCCTCGATGCGCTCGCGCAGCGTCGTCATGAAGGTCTCACGGTCTAGGCCCGGCGGGATCGCGGGCAGGATCTCGACGTCGATCACCCCCGGCCATTTGATGAATTTCCGCCGCCCCCAGAAGACCCCGGAGTTGAGGGCGACCGGCACCACCGGCACACCGAGCTGGCGGTAGAGCGCCGCCGTGCCGACCTGGTAGGGCCTCTCGGCGCCGACGGCGACACGCGTGCCTTCGGGGAAGATCAGGATCGAGCGACCCTCGCCGAGTGCCGCCTTCGCCTGCCGCACCAGGCCGCGCAGCGCCCGGGCGCCATCGCCGCGCTCGACGGCAATGTTGCCGACCCGCGCCATCGCCCAGCCGACGATGGGGATCATGACCAGCTCGCGCTTCAGCACGGTCGCGCTGCGGGGGAACAGCCGCGAGAAGGCAAGCGTCTCCCACGACGATTGATGCTTGCAGGCGAGGATCACCGGACCCGCCGGCATGTTCTCCAGACCGGTCATCCGGTGGGTCAGCCGGCAGGTGAGCTTCAGCCACCACAGGCAGAAGTCGATCCAGAACAGCGACCAGGCGACGACGAAGCGCCGCGGCAGCAGCAGAATCGGTGCGCCGACGATGGCGATGATCGCGGTGCCGACATACCAGCCGACATTGAAGAAGAACGAGCGCAGCCAGAGGCCAATCATCAGCAATGTTTCTGCCGGCAAGGTGTTTGCTTGTAAGCCAAGTTTTAGTGGCCTAATGTCCGGTCGCAAGCACATCTAGTGGGGCAATCCCCGCTCATCATGCACGTTACCTGTACCAACTGCGGCGCGCGATATGCCGTCGAAGCGACGGCCATCGGCCCGGCAGGCCGCACGGTTCAGTGCGTCCGCTGCAATCACCGCTGGTTCCAGAAGCCCGACACGCCCGGGACCTCGACGCATGGGCCCGCGGCGCACGGGTCCGCGGCGCCTGTCCGACCGGCGGCGCCGGACTTCGTGATCCGTCCGCCGGCCCAGGGCGCCGGTCTGCCGGTCGTCGCTCCGCCGCCGGCCAGGAGCCGCTGGGGAACCTGGCTTGCGGTCGTGATCGGACTCGTCGTCCTGCTGGGCGCGGCGGCCTATGCCTACCGCGGAGAGATCAAGGCGCGGCTGCCGTCGGAATGGCGCACGTTGCTGAATGTCGATGCGGTGCGCGGCCTTCTCACGTCGCCGGCGAAGGCGGCGCGCACGGCCGCGCCAGCCCGCGCGCGGCTGGCCCTCGACGTCGGCGCCAGCAAGGTCGAGCTGGTCGACGGCCGCTATGTCGTGCATGGCGAGGTGGTCAACACAGGGACCGCCGCCGGCTCGACGCGCGCGCTGAAGCTCGTCTTCCGGGCGGGCGGGGAAATCCTGGGCGAGCTCATAATGCCCCTGGTCGAGGGGCCGATCGCCCCCGGCGGTCGGGTGAGCTTCAGGCTGCCTCTTGACGAGCCCCCGGCCGGCACGACCAACATCATTCCGTCCATCGACTGACGCGAGCCCCCGATGCCCGACCGACCGACCGTTTCCATCCGCTTCTCCGCCGCCGAGATCGCGACCCGCGTCGACGAGATGGCCGCGGAACTGGCGGGCAAGCTCGCGCCCGACACGCTGGTCGTCTCGGTGCTGAAGGGCAGCTTCGTCTTCGCCGCCGACCTGATCCGCGCCCTGAGCCGCGCCGGCGCCAACTGGTCGATGGATTTCCTCACCCTGTCGAGCTACGGCACCGGCACCGAGACCAGCGGCAACGTCCGCGTCGTGCGCGACATTGTCGACGACGTGCGCGGCCGCGACGTGCTGCTGGTCGACGACATCCTCGAATCGGGCCTCACGCTCAGCTTCGCGAAGAAACTTCTGGTCGAGCGCGGCGCCAAGCGGGTATCCATCTGCACCCTGCTCGACAAGCCGGCCAAGCGACGGGCCAAGCTGGAGGCCGATTTCGTGGGCTTCCGGGCGGGCGACGAGTTCCTGGTCGGCTACGGCCTCGACTGGGCCCACCGCTTCCGCGGCCTGCCCTACATCGGCGTCGTGGAGAAGCCGGCTTAGCTCGGCAACCGAACAACCTCACCCTGAGGAGGGCACGCAGTGCCCGTCTCGAAGGGTGGGAACAAGCACCGTCCTGCAGTCCATGCTTCGAGACGGCTGCTTCGCAGCCTCCTCAGCATGAGGTTCTTGCTCGGGATGACAGCCAGGTCGGGCCGGAGGCTCGCGGTCCGGAAGATCAGTACGTCCGCAGCAGACGATCGATGTAGTCGAGCTCGTCCTTCGGACGCTGCTGCTCGCCGGCGCGACGGCGCAGCTCGTCGAGAATCTCGCGGCTGCGCTGGCGCTCGAGCTCGAGCGGCACCTTCTCCGTGCCGGTGTCGACGGCATCGCCATAGTTGCCGTCCGACCGGCCGAGCGGATCGCGATCCTCGCCGCGCCGCTCGCGCTCCTCGATCTCGGCGATGTCCTGGCTGTTGCCGGGCCCGCGCTGCTGGCGCATCTGCTCGGCCATGTCGCCCATGCCCTGCTGAAGGTTGTCGAGCGCCCGGCGCTGCGCCCGCGAGGCCTCGCGCGGATCGCCGCGGCGCAACGCATCCTCGGCCTCGCGCATCGAACGCTCGGCGCGGCCCAGCGACTCCGGCATCTGCATGCCGTTCTCGTCGAGGCGGTTCATGAAATCGCCGAGCTGCCGGCGCAGGCCTTCCTGCTGGCCGCGCTGCTGCTCGCCCCATTGGCCGTCGCCGGGCTGGTTGCCGCCGGGCTGGTTGCCCTGCCCCTGCTGCCCTTGTTGCCCGCGCTGGCCCTGCTGACCGCGCTGACCCTGCTGGCCGCGCTGGCCCTGCTGGCGGCCCTCACGCTCGGACTCGCCCAGGAGCTGATTCTGCCGCCGCGACAGCCGGTCGAGCTGATTCATCATCTCGCGACCCTGCTGGCTGCCCTGCCCCTGCTGGCCGCGCTGGCCCTGCTGCCGCTGCTGACCGGGCTGCGCCATCATCGGGGTGGCGTTCTCCATCATCTTGCGCAGCTCCTCGAGCAGGCGCTTGGCCTCCTCGCGCTGGCCGTTCTTCGCCATCTCGCGAATCTTGTCGAGCATCTTCTGCAGGTCGTCGCCGGTGATGGTGTTGTTGGGATCCATCTTCTCCGCCTGCTCCTGCATGCGGCGGCGTTCTTCCGGATCCTTCATCTTCTCGGCGAGCTCGCGCTGCCAGCGCGCCATCGCGTCGTAGAGCTGCTGGATCAGGCGCTCGATCTCCTCGTCGCCGGCCTGGCGCTGCATGGCGTCGCGCAGCTCCTGGCGGGCCTGCTCGACGGCACGCTCGGCGTCGGAGATGGCGCCGCTTTCGAGACGCATCGCGAGATCCCAGAGAAGCTTCTGGGTCTCGGCGACCATCGGCTTGTCGCCGTTCTGGGCCAGCCGCTGCGCGCCGATGCGCAGGCCGAGCTGGACCACCGGATCGTCGCGATAGCTCTCGGGCTTCGCCTGGATCATGCGCATGCCGTCCACGACATCGGCGCGATAGCCCTTGGGATCGCGCGTCAGCGCCTTGCGCAGGACGATCAGCGCCCGCGCCGTGGAATCGTTGAACACGCGCTCCGGCAGCAGGAAGGTCTCGACCGCGCTGCGGCCCTTCTGGCCCAGTGCATCGGTCGCGAACAGCATCACCGTGACCTTGAGGCCGGCCCAGGGATGGCTGGTGAGGTCGCGCACGAAGGTGTCGGCAATCTTCTTCGAGTTGCCGGCGACCGGCAGGTCGACGCGCAGCACCTCCGGCTCCTCGTCGCTGCTCAGCGCATCGTCGCCCAGCACGCTGCCATGGAGACGGATCTGGAGCTGCACGCCCGTGACGCCGAAATCGTCGCCGGCGATGTACTCGATCTTGGTCGACCACTTGTCGACCCCGATCGGCCGCGCGAACTCGATGGTCGGCGCCATGTCGGGAATGACATGCAGCTTCCAGCGTGCCTGCTCGTCGCCGCGCGCCTGCAGGGTGATCTGCTTGCCTTCGCCGATGACCTGCTCGACCTGGTACTTGCCCTTGCTGACGGTCGCGAACTCCGTTGCCTGGCCGTCGATAAAGAGCTGCGGCGGCTTGCGGCCGCGCACGTCGTCGACGAAGCCCGCGATCTTGCTGCCGACCGGCACGCGCAGCAGCTTGTCCCTGTCGGCCATGTCGAGATAGACGGGCGGCTTGCCGGTGTAGGCGGGCGGCGCGATCCACAGATTGGCCACGACCGGCGGCGGCGGCGGGAATGCCGGCGTGACGGCCGCTGTCATGCGGTCGCTGCGCCAGCCGCCGGCCACGGCGATCGCCACGACGAGAGCCAGGACCGGCACGAAGCGCAGGGCCCAGGTGTCGAGGACGGCAAGGCCCGGATGCGCCGGCTTGTTGCTGAGGCCCGCCAGGCGTTCGGCCTCGCGACGCCGATGGGTCTCCCACAGGGCGGCCGCCATGGGATCGGAGCCGCCGGCGGCAAGCCTGTCCTGGACGGCCACGAGGGGGCGATGCGGCACGCCGCTGTCCCGTTCGAGCCGGCGGATCGCGGCTTCGCGCACGGGCCAGGCGAAATCGCGCAGGCGCCACCAGGCAAGACCGGCGAAAGCCGCCGCCAGGATGGCCAGAACGCCGGTATGGACCCAGGGATCGAGGCCGGCGAAAAGGTCGAGATGGGCTGCGGCGACAAACAGGGCGATCAGGCCGAGCAGCGGCACGAACCGCGGCCACAATCCTTCCCACGCCAGGACGGCCCACGCCAAACCGACTTTGCGCCCCAGTCCGGGGGCTTCGATCGTCGGGGTGCTCGGGCTGGCGTCCATCGCCTTCCTTTACGCTTTAGACCTTCTTCGGCTCCATCCAGGGCGGAAACCGCTCGGCGGAGATCATCTCGTCGACGGTCGGCCTCGGCCGGGTAACCGCAAACCGCGTGCCATCCACCATCACTTCCGGGGCCAGCGGCCGGCTGTTGTAGCTCGACGCCATGACCGCCCCATAGGCGCCCGCCGAGCGTACCATGATGAGGTCGCCGGCAGAAAGCGGCGGCAGATCACGATTCTGAGCGAGGTAATCGCCGGATTCGCATATGGGACCGACAATGTCGCAACGGATCGTGGCGGCATCTTGACGGGGTTCGCGCACCGGCAGGATGTCGTGCCAGGCCTCGTAGAGGGTCGGCCGGATGAGGTCGTTCATCGCCGCATCGACGATGACGAAAGTCTTGGAAACACCGGGCTTCACGAGGATCACCTCGCCGACCAGCACGCCCGCCTCGCCGACCAGGCGGCGGCCCGGCTCGAAGGTGAGTTCGCAGCCGAGGCCCTCGGTCTCCCGCTTCACGACCGCCATGAAATCTGCGACCGAGGGCGGCGTCTCGTCGGCGTAAACAATCCCCAGGCCGCCGCCGATGTCGAAGCGGCCGATCCGGTGGCCGTCGGCACGGAGTTGGCCGATCAGATCGCGCACGCGGACGATGGCATCGCGATAGGGGTCGATCGAGGTGAGCTGCGAGCCGATGTGCATGGCCACGCCCACGACCTTCAGGTTCGGCAGGCGGCCGGCCAGCGCATAGGCCTCGCGCGCGAGGTCGATGTCGATGCCGAACTTGTTCTCCTTGCGGCCCGTCGTGATCTTGGCGTGCGTCCTGGCATCGACGTCGGGATTCACGCGGATGGTGATGTCGGCCTTAGTGCCGAGCTGGCCCGCCACCGCGTTCAGCGTCTCGAGCTCGGCCGAGCTCTCGACGTTGATCTGGCCAACGCCGGCCTCGAGGGCAGCCATCAGCTCCGACGCCTTCTTGCCGACGCCGGAATAGATGATGCGCCGGGCCGGGATGCCGGCCGCCAGCGCGCGCCGCATCTCGCCGACCGACACGATGTCGGCGCCCGCCCCCATCTCGCCGAACAGGCGGATGACGGCCAGGCTGCTGTTGGCCTTCATGGCGTAGCAGACGCTGGCTCCATGAGGGGCGTTCATGCCCTTGATGCCGTCGGCGAATTCGCGCCACGCGGCACGCAGCGCGCCGGCCGAGTAGCAGTAGAACGGCGTGCCGACCTGGGCTGCGATCTGGGCGAGCGCGACGCCCTCGGCGTGCATCGCGCCGTTCCGGTAGGCGAAGAAGCTCATCGCGACCGCCCGTTCGAGCGTCCGAGGAAACGGCGGCGGGCTTCCTTGACCGCACGCGCCACGTTCGCGGGCGCCGTTCCGCCGAGGCTCTTGCGGGCCGCCACCGACGCCTCGACCGTGAGCACGCGATAGACGCCGCGATCGATGCTGGGCTCGACGGCCTGCATCTCGGCGAGAGAGAGCTTGTCGAGATCGATGCCCTTGTCGGCGGCGATGCCGACCAGCCGGCCGGTCACGTGATGGGCCTGGCGGAACGGCAGGCCGACCTTGCGCACCAGCCAATCTGCGAGGTCGGTGGCGACGGAGTAGTCGGCCGAGGCGACGGCGCGCATGCGCTCGGGGTTGGCCTTGAGATCGCGCACCATGCCGGCCATCGCCGCGATCCCGAGCTCGAGCGAATCGGCGGCGTCGAACAGCGGTTCCTTGTCCTCCTGCATGTCCTTGCCGTAGATGAGCGGCAGGCCCTTCAGGATGGTGCAGAGCGCCACGAAGGCGCCGACGATGCGGCCGACCTTGGCGCGCGTCAGCTCGGCGGCGTCCGGATTGCGCTTCTGCGGCATGATCGAGCTGCCGGTGGTGAAGGCGTCCGACAGCGCGACGAAGCGGAACGGCGCGGAGCACCAGATCACGATCTCCTCGGAGAGGCGCGACAGGTGGACCGCCGTCGTCGAGGCCGCGGCGATGAACTCGATGACGTAGTCGCGGTCGGACACGGCATCGAGCGAATTGGCCATCGGCCGGTCGAAGCCCAGAGCTTTCGCGGTCTTGCGCGGGTCGATCGGATGCGGCGAGCCGGCGAGCGCCGCGGCGCCGAGCGGCGATTCGTTGAGACGCGCTCGGCAGTCGGCGAAGCGGCTGCGGTCGCGGCCGAACATCTCGACGTAGGCCAGGAGATGGTGGCCGAAGGTGATCGGTTGCGCCGTCTGCAGATGGGTGAAGCCCGGCATGATCGTCGCCGAATACTGCTCCGCCCGGTCGATCAGGGCCGCCTGCAGGTCGCGCAGCATCGGCTCGAACCGGTCGATCGTGTCGCGCACCCAGAGCCGCACATCGAGCGCGATCTGGTCGTTGCGCGAGCGCGCGGTGTGCAGCCGCCCGCCGGCCGGTCCGATCAGCTCGGTGAGCCTGGCCTCGACGTTGAAGTGGATGTCCTCGAGCTTGGTCGAGAACCTGAAGCGGCCCTGCTCGATCTCGGCCTTCACCTTGGCCAGGCCGCGCTTGATGGCGCGCCCGTCCCGGGCGGTCAGGATGCGCTGGGCCACCAGCATGTCGCAGTGGGCCATCGAGCCCGCGATGTCCTGCGCGTAGAGCCGCCGGTCGAAACCGATGGAGGCGTTGATCTTCTCCATGATTTCCGCCGGGCCGAGCTTGTAGCGGCCGCCCCACATCGTGTTGGAGCGACGATTGGAGCCACCCCGGGGCGCTCGCGCAGTCGTGTTCTTCCGTGCCATGAATTGACGCCACTGATCCTTTAGGAACGCGGCTTATGGCACATCCTGCCCCCAATTTCTTCCCTGGCCGGAGGTACATTCTTTCCGGTGTCCTGGCGGCGATCGCGCTGCCGGCCCGGGCGGGAATCGGTCCGGACATGGCGACCGGCGCCATGGAGCGTTTCAAGCCGGCGACCAGGCCCAAGCTGCTGCCGGACGTCGAGATCCGGGACTTCAGCGACAGGCCGCTCAGCCTGTCCGGATTCCGCGGCAGGGCGCTGCTTCTCAACTTCTGGGCCACCTGGTGCACGCCCTGCGTGAAGGAGATGCCGAGCCTCGATCGCCTGCAGGCGGCACTGCCGAAGGACAGGTTCCTGGTGATCCCGCTGTCGATCGACGGACCGACCAAACCCAAGGTCGAGTCCTTCTACAGGGAGCAGAAGCTCAGCCATCTCGGCATCTACTTCGACAAGGGTCGCAAGGCCATGCAGGCGCTCGACGTGACCCTTCTGCCGACCTCGATCCTGGTCGATCCGGCGGGCCGCGAGCTCGGCCGCATCGAGGGCGACGCCGACTGGGACATGCCGGAGTCGATCGCCCTGATGAAGGCGGCACTCGCCTCATGATGTAGCGCCGCCCGTTCGTGCATAATGGCGGCGACATGACGCCGCCTCCCGCTCCCTCCGACGCCGTCGCCATCGAACTCAACGCGGTGCTGGTGGCGCTGACGGAAGACGAGCCGCTGGTCCTGACGCTGGAGGACGGCACGCTCCTGCCGTCGGGTCCGTTCGCGACCGAGCACCCGACCCTGCAGAGCGGCGTGCGCGCCTGGGTCGAGCGCCAGACGCGCCATCCGCTGGGCTATGTCGAGCAGCTCTACACCTTCGCCGACCGCAACAGACCTGCCTCTGACGGCGAGCGGCGCGTCGTGTCGATCAGCTATCTCGGCCTCACCCGCGAACGCCTGTCGGCGGGTGCGCGCGATCCGGAATGGCGAAGCTGGTACCGCTACTTCCCCTGGGAGGACTGGCGCGCCGGCCCCTCGCCGCTGATCGCGCAATCCATCCTGCCGCACCTGCGGAACTGGGCGGACGCTGCCGGTGATCCCGCCAGGCGGCGCGAGCGCCTGCAGCGGATCGGCACGACCTTCGGCGACGGCACCGAGGACTGGAACGAGGACCTCGTGCTGCAGCGCTACGAGCTGCTCTATGAGGCAGGCCTCGTCCCCGAGGCTCATCGGACAAAGGGCCGGGCCGGGTTGCCGGCTGCCGACGACGTTCCGGGCATGCCGATGCGCCACGATCACCGCCGGATCCTCGCGACCGGCATCGCGCGGCTGCGGGCCAAGATCAAATACCGGCCCGTATTCTTCGAACTGATGCCGCCGGAATTCACCCTGCTGCAATTGCAGCGCGCCGTCGAAGCGCTGGCCGGGCGGCCGATGCACAAGCAGAACTTCCGCCGCCTGATCGACCAGCAGGGCCTGGTCGAGCCGACCGGCGCGACGACCTCGGAAAGCCGCGGCCGACCGGCCAAGCTGTTCCGCTTCCGGCGCCAAGTGGTCCAGGAACGCGCCGTCGCCGGCACCAAGCTTCCGCTCTCCCGTCAGATCTGACGAGCTTGACCTCTTTAATACTCATTCCTAGTATAAATCATTAAATACTCCAGATGAGTATAAAGAGGTGTCCAATGTCCCTGTCGACCTTGCCTGCCCTTATGGCGCGCACCGCCCCTCTCTATGAGCGCGTGAAATCGGTGGTCCCGTCGATCGAGTGGCCGGGCTTCGCCGAGGACATCGAAGCGATCCTGGCGCTGAAGCGCGAGCGCGATGCGGTGATCCTCGCGCACAACTACCAGACACCGGAAATCTTCCACTGCGTCGCCGACATCGTGGGCGACAGCCTCGCGCTCGCCCGCGAAGCGACCAAGGTCGACGCGAAGGTGATCGTCCTCGCCGGCGTCCACTTCATGGCCGAGACGGCAAAGCTCCTCAACCCGGCCAAGCGCGTACTGATCCCCGACCTCGACGCCGGCTGCTCGCTTGCCGCGTCGATCACCGCCGCCGATGTGCGGCTGCTGCGCCAGCGCTATCCCGGGGTTCCGGTCGTCACCTATGTGAACACCTCGGCCGCCGTGAAGGCCGAGAGCGATATCTGCTGCACCTCGGGCAATGCCAGGCGGATCGTCGAAAGCCTCGGCGTCCCCAAGGTCATCATGCTGCCCGACGAATACCTGGCACAGAACATCGCCGCGGAAACCGGCGTCGAGATCGTCACGTGGGCAGGGCACTGCGAGGTGCACGAGCGGTTCACCGCCGCCGACATCCGCCAGCTGCGCGCCGGCTATCCCGGCATCGTCGTACTGGCCCATCCCGAGTGCCCGCCCGAGGTCGTCCGGGAGTCGGACTTCACGGGTTCGACCGCGGCGATGATCGATTTTGTCGGTGCGAGGAAGCCGGCGCGCGTCGTCCTCGTGACCGAATGCTCGATGAGCGACAACGTCGCCGTCCAGCATCCCGATATCGAGTTCGTCCGCCCGTGCAACCTCTGTCCACACATGAAGCAGATCACCCTGCCGAAGATCCGGCAGGCACTCGAGACCCTGCGGCACGAGGTTGCTATCGCCCCTGCGGTGGCCGCTCCGGCACGGCGCGCCGTCGAACGCATGCTGGAAGTCTGAGGGCGGCAATGACCATCCCCGCACTTCCCGCCCTCATGATCGAACCCGTGGTCCGGGCCGCCCTCCTCGAGGATCTTGGCCGCGCCGGCGACCTCACGACCGATGCGATCGTGCCCGCGGAGACGTACGCCGAGACCGCACTGGTCGCGCGTCAGGCAGGCGTCGTCGCAGGTCTTGACGCGGCGGCGACGGCATTTCGTCTGGTCGACCCTTCGATCGAGATCGCGGTGGAGCGACCCGACGGCTCGCGCCTGGCGCCCGGCGACCGCATCGCCACTATTGCCGGTCCGGCGCGCGGCATGCTGACGGCCGAGAGGGTGGCGCTGAACTTCCTCGGGCATCTGAGCGGCGTCGCGAGCGCGGCGGCCACACTGGTCGAGGCCGTGCGCGGCCACAAGGCGCGCATCTGCTGCACGCGCAAGACCATGCCGGGACTGCGCGCCCTTCAGAAATACGCCGTCCGCGTAGGCGGCGGCATGAACCATCGGTTCGGTCTCGACGACGCCGTCCTCATCAAGGACAACCACGTAGCCGTCGCCGGCGGAATCCGGCCGGCGATCCTGGCGGCCCGCCGCGGCGCCGGCCATCTCGTGAAGATCGAGGTCGAGGTCGACACCTTGGCCCAGCTCGAGGAAGCGCTGGCAACCGGTGTCGACGCGGCCCTGCTCGACAACATGACCCCCGACGAACTCACGACGGCCGTCCGCATGATCGACGGGCGTGCCATCGCCGAAGCCTCCGGCCGGATCACGCCGCAGACCGCACCGACGATTGCAGCAAGCGGCGTCGATCTCATCTCGGCCGGCTGGCTGACCCACAGCGCCAGCGTGCTCGACATCGGCCTCGACTGGAGGAAGTAGGCGTCAGTTCCCGACTTCGCAGTGCTTGTTCAGCGCCTGGCAGACGCGCAGCACAGCCTGCACGACCAGCGACGAGGTCGGGCCCTCGCCCGGCCCGGCATGGCCCGCGATCAGGAGCTGGGAAACCTCGTCGTTGAAGGGCACGACGTTCAGGGTCGCGGTGCGATCGCCCTCGGCGATCTGCATGCGACGCGCGGCAGGATCCTGCATAAGCACCCGGACCGACGTGTTCTTGCGCGCCCGCTCGAGCGCGGTCGCGAACACCTTGTCGGCCGGGGCATCGAGCATGACCGTGGCGAAGTCGTACCCCGGCCTGCCGCTCTGCTGTCCCTCAGTCATCTGATGAATGCGGCCCAGAGCCTTGCGGGCAACGAACACCCATTGCGCCTCGGCAGGACCGGCCGGCATCAGCGGCAATGCCATGCCCGCCAGCAGAGCCCCACCGATCAGCGGCCCTAAAATCTTCGACATCGATACTCCTCCGTCTCCCCGGAGGCGGGCATTCTACGCAAGCGTCGCCAGCGAAGAAGCGGAAAACGGCGCCAACTCGGCGAAACGGCCGTCACGCACCTTGGCCGCCCACTGGGCGTCCGCCAACAAGGCGCGCCCTACCGCCACCAGGTCGAACTCACCCCGCTCGAGACGCGCCTCCAGCTCGCCGAGCTCACCCACCTCGGAATTCTCCCGGCTCTGGAACGTCTGTACGAAATCCGCGCCCTTCAATCCCACCGACCCGACCGTGATGGTCGGCCTGCCCGTGAGCTTCTTCGTCCAACCGGCAAGGTTGAGGGTCGAGCCTTCGAACTCGGGCTCCCAGAAACGGCGCGTCGAGCAATGGAAGACATCGGAGCCGGCGGCCGCGAGCGGCTCGAGGAAACGCGCCAGCTCACCGGGCGTCTGCGCCAGGCGGGCGGTGAAGTCCTGCTGCTTCCACTGCGAGAAGCGCAGGATGATCGGATAGTCGGCGCCAACGCCGGCCCGGATCGCCTTCACGATCTCGGCGGCAAAGCGGGTGCGCTGGATGTAGTCGCCGCCCCAGGTGTCGCCGCGCTTGTTCGCACCCTCCCAGAAGAACTGGTCGATCAGGTAGCCATGCGCGCCGTGAATCTCGATCGCGTCGAAACCGATCTCCTTCGCGACAACGGCAGCCCTGGCGAAGGCATCGATAGTGTCGGCGATATCGGCCTCGCTCATCGGCTCGCCAACTTGCTTGCCCGATGCCGCGAGGCCCGACGGGCCGTCCGACGGAGCCTCGGGGTTCGGTCCGGTGCCGGGCTTGCGCATCATGCCCTGGTGCCAGAGCTGCGGCGCGATCTTGCCGCCGGCGGCGTGCACTTCCTCGACCACGCGGCGCCAGCCAGCAAGGCTTTCGGCCGTGTGGAAGTTCGGTACGTTGGCATCGTTGGTCGCTGCTGGACGGTCGATCGTCGTGCCCTCGGTGACGATCAGGCCGACACCTCCCTCGGCACGGCGGCGATAGTAGGCCGCGACGTCGGGGCCGGGCACACTGTCCGGGCTCTTGGAGCGCGTCATCGGCGCCATCACCAGCCGGTTGGCCAGCGACAACGACTTGACCGTGAACGGTTGGAAGAGCGGACTGGTCACCATGACAACCTCAGCGCGTCGGAACGCCATTCAACCCGATTCGACGACGAATTTCGAGCCGATGACAACGTAGCAACAGACGACGACCGCCAGAATGACGGCCGCAGCGTAGAGCGGCCAGTAGAAAGCGCCAAAGGTTTCCGCAACCCATGCGGCTGCACCGGTCAGCACGATCGCCATTGCAAGCATCTGCCATATCCTGAGGACACGGCGCTGAAGCCAACGGATTTGTAGAGCCTCCACCACCTCGCCATCCCGCTCGAGCCGGCAGCGAAGTGTGGGTCTCTCCACCTCGAACGACACTCGATAGCGACGCCCGCCCGCGGAAAAATCGTGCCCCGATCGCCTCTCCATGTTGCGCCGCTTGGAGACCGGCGTACCGTCGACGAAGATTCTCTCGAGGCCCGTCAGCGAGGAACCCCAGGCGGCGATCTGCCGTCCTTCGTCGGAGAAGATGAACCAGTAACCGCCAAGATACGAAGCGCGCGATGTATCCGGCGGTCGCGTCACGTGGCCTCAGCGCGTCGGAACCGGACGCTCGCCGGAATAGTCGTAGAAGCCGCGCTTCACCTTCTTGCCGACCCAGCCGGCCTCGACGTACTTCACGAGCAGCGGGCACGGCCGGTACTTCGAATCGGCCAGGCCCTCGTGCAGGACCTGCATGACCGAGAGACAGGTATCGAGGCCGATGAAGTCGGCGAGCTCGAGCGGACCCATCGGATGGTTGGCGCCGAGTTTCATGCCGGTGTCGATCGCCTCGACGTTGCCGACGCCCTCGTAGAGCGCATAGACCGCCTCGTTGATCATCGGCAGCAGGATGCGGTTGACGATGAAGGCCGGGAAGTCCTCGGCATTGACCGGCTTCTTGTCGAGCTTGACCACGACCTCACGCACCGTGCGGAAGGTCTCCTCCTCGGTGGCGATGCCACGGATCAGCTCGACCAGCCCCATCAGCGGGACCGGGTTCATGAAGTGCATGCCCATGAACTTGCCCGGCCGGTCGGTGACCGAGGCGAGCCGCGTCACGGAGATGGACGAGGTGTTGGTGGCCAGCAGCACGTTGGGCGGTAGGCCTTCGCAGACCTTCTTGAAGATCTCGCGCTTCACCGCCTCGTTCTCGGTTGCCGCCTCGACGATCAGGTCGCAGTCGGCGAACGCCTTGTAGTCGACGGCGGTCGCGATGCGTTTCAGCGCCGAGTCCTTATCCTCGGGCCGGATCATGCCGCGGCCGATCTGGCGGTCCATGTTGCGGCCGATGCTGTCGAGGCCCTTGTCGAGGTGCGCCTGGTCGACGTCCGCAAGGCGGATGTCGAAGCCCTTGAGCGCGCAAACATGGGCGATGCCGCTGCCCATCTGGCCGGCACCGATGACGCCGATGCGCTTGATCATGACGCGATGCTCCGCGTTACTTCTTGTCTACTGCGGCGGTCAGTTCCGGCACGATCTGGAAGAGATCGCCCACGATGCCGTAGTCGGCCACCTGGAAGATCGGCGCCTCTTCGTCCTTGTTGATCGCCACGATGGTCTTGCTGTCCTTCATGCCGGCGAGATGCTGGATCGCGCCGGAAATGCCGATGGCGATGTAGAGGTCGGGCGCCACCACCTTGCCGGTCTGACCGACCTGGTAGTCGTTCGGCACGTAGCCCGCATCGACCGCGGCGCGGCTGGCGCCGAGGCCGGCACCCAGCTTGTCGGCCAGCGTCTCGAGCATCTTGAAATTCTCGCCGCTCGCCAGGCCACGGCCGCCGCTGACGACGATCTTGGCGCTGGTGAGCTCGGGCCGCTCGCTCTTGGAGAGCTCGGCGCCGACGTAGGAAGACAGGCCCTTGGCACCCTCGCCGCCGATCTTCTCGATCGCGGCCGAGCCGCCGCCGGCGGCCGCCTTGAAGTTGGTCGGACGGACCGTCACGACCTTGATCTTGTCGGCGGTCTGCACCGTCGCCATCGCGTTGCCGGCGTAGATCGGCCGCACGAACGTGTCGGGCGAGACGACCTGGATCGCCTCGGAGACCTGCGCGACGTCGAGCAGGGCGGCGACGCGCGGCGCGATGTTCTTGCCGACCGAGTCGGCCGCCATCACGACGTGGCTGTAGTTCAGCGCCAGCTTGACGACGAGCGGCGCGATGTCCTCGGCCAGCCAGTTGGCGTAGGCCGCGTCGTCAGCCTGCAACACCTTGGCGACGCCCGCGATCGCGGCGGCCGATTTGGCCGCCTCGTCGCAGCCGCTGCCCGCCACCAGGACGGTGACGTCGGAACCCATCTGCCCCGCCGCCGTCACCGCATTGGCGACGTTGGCGCGGACCGTCTTGCCGTTATGCGCGGCGACAACGAGAATGGCCATGGTCAGATCACTCCCGCTTCGTTCTTCAGCTTGTCGACCAGCTCGGCGACGGTCTTCACCTTGATGCCGGCCTTGCGCTTGGGCGGCTCCTCGACCTTCAGCGTCTTGAGGCGAGGCGCGACATCGACGCCGAGTGCGTCAGGCGCGAGAACCTCGATCGGCTTCTTCTTCGCCTTCATGATGTTGGGCAACGACGCGTAGCGCGGCTCGTTCAGGCGCAGGTCGGTAGTGATCACCGCCGGCATCTTGATCTTGATGTTCTCCAGGCCGCCGTCGACCTCGCGCTTCACCTCGATCGAGCCGTCGGCGACGTTCAACTTGTTGACGAACGTGCCCTGCGACCAGCCGAGCAACGCCGCCAACATCTGGCCGGTCTGGTTGGAGTCGTCGTCGATCGCCTGCTTGCCGACGATCACGAGGCCGGGCTGTTCCTTGTCGACCACCGCCTTCATCAGCTTGGCCACCGCCAGCGGCTGCAGCTCGGCATCGGTCTGCACGAGGACGCCACGGTCGGCGCCCATCGCGAGCGCGGTGCGGATCGTCTCCTGGCACTGGGCCGGGCCGGCGGAAAAGGCGATGATCTCGGTCGCGGCGCCCTTCTCCTTCATGCGGATCGCCTCTTCCACGGCGATCTCGTCGAAGGGGTTCATGGACATCTTGACGTTAGCCGTCTCGACACCCGTGTTGTCGGCCTTGACGCGGATCTTGACGTTGTAGTCGATGACCCGCTTGACCGCGACCAGCACTTTCATCGCGTTGCGCCTATCGGTGAGTTGCGGCCGGACACACCCGTCCGGCGAAGGGGATTTCGTGTAGGGGTGTTCAGCCGATCATGTCAAGGCTATGGCGCACTGCACAAGATCGCAGGGTGGAAGGTTTTTCCTCGATCTTTCAATACCTTGAGGCCGCAACCGCCGTCACGGCAGGACGATGTCGTAGCGGACATAGCCTGTGAGTCGGGCAATGCGATCGTACAAGGCGCGCGCCGCCGCGTTGTCGGCCTCCGTGTGCCAGTAGATCCGGCGCCAGCCACGGTCCCGGCCTCGGGCGATCAGGGCGTCGATCAGCGCCCGCCCGACGCCGACACTGCGGGCGGACGGTTCGACCCAGAGATCCTCGAGGTAGCAGACCAGACGGTCGCTGAACGTATGGGGATGCAGGACATAGTTCGCGAAGCCGGCCGCCATCTCCTCAATGCCGCGCCGGCGGGCCATCAGCGCCCGGACGGGATGGCCGGGGTCCAGGATCCGGCGCCATAGCTCGCGATCCTGTGCGTCCGTGAACAACGCGCCGAAATGTGCACAGTTCGCCATCCACATCCGATGCCATTCCGGCTGGTCATCCGCCTCGACGTCGTGGACCTCGATGGCCGCCACCGCGCCCAACCTCAGCGGGCGCCGCCCGGCACCCACAAGACATCCGCCGCCCCATTGTCGTTCAGCCGGCGGGCAAGGACGAACAGGTGGTCGGACAGGCGGTTGATGTACTTGATCGCCTCGGGATTGATCGGCTGCTCGGCCGCCAGCCGCGTGATGCAGCGCTCGGCGCGGCGCGACACGGTGCGCGCGAGATGCAGCCACGACGCCGCCTCGCTGCCGCCCGGCAGGATGAACGACTTGAGCGGCTGCAGCTCGGCATTCATGGCGTCGATCTCGTGCTCGAGGCGTTCGACCTGAGAGGCGACGACACGCAGCGCCGGCTCATCGCGCTTGGTCTTTCCTTCGGGTGTGCAGAGATCGGCGCCGAGGTCGAACAGATCGTTCTGGATGCGACCGAGCATGGTGTCCGCTTCGGCAAGCCGCGGAGCCTCCAGTCCCGCACGCGCACGCGCAAGCGCATTGCGCGCCAGGCCGATCACGGAATTGGCCTCGTCGACCGTGCCGTAGGCCTCGACCCGTATATCGTGCTTGGCGACGCGCTCGCCGCGCCCGAGCGAGGTCTGCCCGGCATCCCCGCCGCGCGTGTAGATGCGCGTGAGGTTGACCGCCACTGCTAGCCCCGGCTCGCGAGGTACCAGAGAAGGATCAGCACGATCGTCAGCAACTGCAGCCGCACGCGCCACCACATCAGACGATTGCTGCGACGGCTGCCGTCGATGTTGCCGTCGGTGTTGCGGCTCATGCTCACGAGGCCGGCGAACAGGGTGCCGAGCGTCGCGAAGGCGGAGATCAGCACCAGGACGAACAGGACGTTGGCGATGGTCATAGGCGCTTATCCCGCATTGTGCCGGCCCGCGCCAGTGCGCGCGGCGGCCCACGGCCGCGCGGCGCGCGAGGCCGCCGTACCGGTGGCGACGCGGAAGATCGCCTCGGCGGTCTGCTCGCCCGACCACAGTGCTGCATGCACCGTGCCGTACTCGACCGGCTCGGTCGCCTCGCCCGCGAAGAACACGCGGTCGCCCAGTGGCCGCGCATGGGCCGCGCAGTCGTCGGGATCGCTGCCGACGCCGGGATAGGAGTAGCCGCCGCGCGACCACGGATCGCTTAGCCAGCGCGGGAAGACCATCGCATCCGGTTCGGGGATGCCGTCGCCGAACATGGCGCGCAGCGATTTCATCGCAACGGCCTTCACCTCCTCGTCCGGCGCCTCGCGATCGAGATGGATCGCGGTGTGACCGTTGGAAAAGCTGAGAAGGATCGGCCGGCCCGTCTCCTCCTCGTGGTTGACCCAGGTGTTGAAAGTGCCGCGCCTCTCCGGCGAATCGGGCAGCCGCCCGAACCATTTCGGCGTCTGCGGCCAGAAGCGTTGCGGGAAACGCAGGTAGATCTTGCCAAGGATGCCGGCGCCATAGCCCAGGCGGCCGAGGGCCTGCTGCTGCGCCGCCGGTGGTGCCGGATCGAGCGCCGGCAGCCCGGCGCGCAACAGGCCGAGCGGCACGGCAATCACCGCCCTGTCCGCCTCGATCCTCTCCCCGCTCTGCAGGATCGCCGCGACACCGTCAGCTTTGCGGACGACACGCACGACCGCTGCGCCATGGCGAATGTCGAGCCCGCGGGCGGCGTCCTCGATCAACCGTTTGAAGCCGCCCCTGGGCTGGGCGTTGCGGTCGAGTCCTTCCGTGGGGAACCACTCCTCGGCAGCCACCGCCTCCCACGGCGCACTCTGCACGCCTTCGCTCATCTCCACGAACGTCGCCACGACCAGCCGGTCGATCTCGGGCAGCCACGACGCCCTGAGCAGCGGCTCGACGGCCTGCTTGACGGAGATCGACCGCGGACCGTTGACGCGCGCCATGGCCTTGCTCTTCCAGGTCGCCCATTCGATCGCTGCCCTGAAGGCCAACCGCCCTCGCACGGCGCGGCGGCGCTGCCCCTCGCGCGTCGGCGCGGTGGCACGCTTGTCGAGCAGCAGGCGCTCGCCCTGCGACTCGAGGAGGGGGACGCCGAGCCGGGCGCACCACAAGGTCAGCGGATTGCCCTCGACGCCGTGCACCCACGAACCGCCGAGATCGACCGGCACGCCAAGCCGGTCGTCGGTCCAGACTCGGCCGCCGTTGCGCTCGCGCGCTTCGAGAACGGTAACGGCGAAGCCCGAATCGTGCAGCAGCCGCGCCGCGACCAGGCCCGCCATGCCGGCGCCGACCACGACGACGCGCTCCGCCTTCCCGGCGCCCATCGACCAGGAGCCCGTCATGCACGCACCAGGCCCGGCAGCGCGGCCATGCTGTCGAACGACCGGCCGCCCGCGGCGCGCAGCGCCGCGCCGTCGGTATGCGTCGCGCCGACATAGGCCAGCGCCCGCATGCCGGCGGACCGTGCCGCCTGAACGCCGGGCAGCGAATCCTCCACGACCGTGCAGGCGAAGGGCTGCTCGCCGCACCGCAGCGCCGCGTGCAGGAAGAGGTCGGGGAACGGCTTGCCGCGCGGCACCTCGCTCGAGCTGAAGATGCGGCCCTCGAAGCGCCGCCACAGGCCGGTGATGCCGAGCGTCACCCGCATCTTGTCGAGCCCGCCCGAACTTGCGACGCAAGTCGCGATGCCCGCCGCCTCGATCGCGTCGAGCGCCTCGACGACGCCGGGCACCGGCTTCAGCGGCGCGTCGTGGAAAGCCCGCATCGTGTCGGCCTGCAGGCGGTCCACGAAATCCTGGGGCAGTGCGCGGCCCAGCAGGCCCTCGACGATCTCGACGCACGACTTCATCGAGCGGCCCATGAGGCGCCGCATCGTTTCCTCGACACTCCAGTCGAGGCCCTCGCGCGCCAGGGCACGGGCAAAGCAGGCGTTGGCGATCGGCTCGCTGTCGACCAGCACGCCGTCGCAGTCGAAGATGACCAGCACCCGCGAGGGAATATCAGTAAGGCTTGTCGCCCGCCACCGTGACCCTGTTGCCGCTGCGGGTGTGCGGCCAGTAGTCCCACATCGCCCGATGCTGGGCGCAGCGATTGTCCCACAGGGCGATCGAGTTCTCGCGCCAGCGGAAGCGGCACTGGAAGAGCGGGTTCTCCATGTGCTCGTAGAGATAGCGCAGGATGGCGTCGCCCTCGTCGCGCGGCACGCCGACCAGCGCGCGCGTGAAGCCGCGGTTGACGAAGAGGCACTTCCGCCCGGTCACCGGGTGCGTGCGCACCACGGGATGCTCGGCCCGTGGATATTGTGGCTTGTCGGCGACGCCGAGATTGGCGTAGAGGCCGCGATAGACCTGCTCGCCATCGTGGATGGCGGTCATGCCCTCGAGATACTTCTTCATGCGGTCCGACAGCGCCTCGTAGGCGGCGTACATGTTGGCGAACAGCGTGTCGCCGCCCTTGGGCGGGCACTTCTTTATATAGAGGATGCTGCCCATCGGCGGCTCGAGGTCGCAGCTCACGTCGCTGTGCCAGCCTTCGCCGTTGGCGCGCGGCGAATCCTTGTCGGCGTGGATGATCATCAGCTCCGGCTTGCCCGGCTCGCTCGGCGCCGCGGGATGGGTGTGCAGGTCGCCGAACAGGCGGCCGAACGCCAGGTGCTGATCCTGCGTGATGTGCTGGTCGCGGAAGAAGATGACGAGGTTCTCCGCCAGCGCGCGATGGATCTCGTCCTGCTGGCGGTTGGACAGCGGCCTGGCGAGGTCGATGCCGCCGATCTCCGCGCCGATGATCGGCGTCAGCTTGTCGATGGTGATGGTCTCGTACGGCTGGCTTTCGTCGGCGATGTGCCGATAGCGGGGGCCCGCATTGCCGCGTAGGGATCCTTGCATGGCTCTCTCCTACTCCACCTTGATGTTGGCACGCCGGATGATCTTGCCCCAGCGTTCCTTTTCGGACCGCGTGAAGGCGTCGAACTCCCCGGGACTCATGAGCTTCGGCACGCCGCCGATCGCGGCCAGCCGTTCCAGCACGTCGGGCATGGCGGCGACGGTGTGGAAATCGGCGTTGATCTTCTGCACGAGCTCGCCCGGAGTGCCCTTGGGGGCGTAGAAGCCGGTCCAGGTCGTGAGCAGCACCTCCGGCAGTCCCGCCTCCGCGGCCGTCGGCATGCCCGGCACCGCGGCGTAGCGTTCGCTGTCGGTGACGAACAGCCCCTTCAGCGCGCCGCGGTCCATGGCGAGCTTGGCGTTGACCGTGTCGATCATCATGAAGGTGAGCAGCCCGCTCTGCACGTCGGGGATCGCCTGCGGGTTGCTCTTGTAGCCGACATAGACCGCCTCGACGCCGGCGGCCATCTTGTAGAGTTCGGACGCCACGCGCGCGGGCAGCGCGCCGGCGCCGTAATTGTGCTTGCCGGGCTCGGCCTTGAGCTTCGCCGTCAGCTCGGCGGCCGTCCTGATCGGGCTCTTGGCGTCGACCAGCAGCACGAACGGCGAGGTGCCCATGCGGGTGATCGGCGCGAAGTCGGCGATCGGGTCGTAGGGCAGCTTGTCGTAGATCGCCGGATTGACGGCCTGCGTCATGGCCGAGGTGGCGAAGATCGTGAGCCCGTCGGGCTTCGCCCGCGCCACCGACTCGGCCGCCGGGATGCCGTTGCCGCCGCCCTTGTTGTCGATCACCACCGGCTGGCCCCACAGCGCCGCCAGTCGCTCGGCATAGATGCGCGCGCTGATGTCGGTCGCCGCGCCCGGCGGGAACGGCACGACGATGGTCACGCGGCCGGAGGGAAACTTCTGCGCCCGCACCACCGCCGGGGCGCCGAGAGCAACGGCGGCGCCCGCCGCGATGAGGTGTCGTCTCGAAAGCATGTTTCCTCGTTTCGTCTCGTTCGTTGCATCGAAGATACGCCGGCCGCCCCGGGCGGATATGCGCAAAGTCGACATAGTCCGTATTACGGAATAATTTGCGGCATGGTCGACCTGACGCCGATCGAGCCGGTGCGCCGCAGCTTCGCGATCCTCGAGGCGCTGAGCCGGCGGCCGCACGGCACGATCGCGGCGCTGGCCGCGGAGACGGATCTGCCGCGGCCGACCGTCGTGCGCCTGCTGCAGACGCTGATCGCGCTGGGCTACGTCACGCAGGTTTCGCGCGATGCCGGCTATCGCCTGACCGACCGCGTGCTGGGGCTGGCCCAGGGCATCCGCTTCATCGATCATTTCGTCGACGCCGCGGCGCCGCACATGCAGCGCTTCACGCGCGAGCACGGCTGGCCGCTCTACCTTGCCGCCAGGAGCCACCGCGCGCTGGTCATCCGCTACTCCACCGCGGCGGAGAGCCCGATGGCGTTCGAGCGGCTGGCGCTGCGCCGCCACAGCCCCATCCTTTCCGGCGCCGTCGGCCGGGCCTGGCTCGCCTTCTGCTCCGACGAGGAGCGGCGTGCCACGTTGCGAGACCTCGGCGTGCGCAACGACGCGCGCCTCGCCGCCGCCCTCGCCCGCATCCGCCGCGACGGCCACGCCTTCGCCGTGACGGCCCGCCCCGGCCGGCTGCAGGGCATCGCCGTTCCGATCCGCGGCCGCGACCGGCTGCTCGGCTGCATGTCGATGCGCTTCCTCCGCTCGACGATGAAGGAGGAAGAGGCCGGCGCCCGCTTCGGGCCACTGCTTGGCGAACTGGCTCGCGCCATCGCGCGCGACGCCGAACGCTGAACCGCCTATATCGGAACGAAGAAGACGCGGGAGTAGACGATCATGACGAACTTCGACGCCATCGCCACGCCGACCGTGCGCACGGCCGATCACCTCGAGCCGGGCTTCGTGCACAAGGCCGACATCGAGGCCGCGGCGCGAAAGCTCGCGGCACGCAAGAAGAAGCCCAACATCCTGATCTACCTGATGGACGATGTCGGCTGGGGCGACTTCGGCTGCTACGGCGGCGGCGTCGCGGTCGGCGCGCCGACGCCCACCTTCGACCGGATCGCGCGCGCCGGCCTGCAGCTCACCTCGTGCTATTCCGAGCCCTCCTGCTCGCCCTCGCGCGCCACCCTGCACACCGGCCGCGTGCCCAACCGGCACGGCCTGCACCGCCCGCCGATGTACGGCGAGCCGGGCGGCCTGCAGGGCGAGATCACGCTGCCCATGCTGCTCGCCAGGGCCGGCTACACCACGCAGGCGGTCGGCAAGTGGCACATCGGCGAGAACGTCGAGAGCCAGCCGCAGCATGTCGGCTACGACGATTTCTACGGCTTCCTCTCGGTGTCGGACATGTACACCGAATGGCGCGACCCGCACTTCTTCCCCGAGATCGTCTACTCCGGCGCGCGCACCGAGTGGATCAAGAACATGCCCTTCAACCGCTGCTTCGTGCACGCGACCCGGGGCAAGGAGCTCAGCAACGTCGAGGAGGTGACGATCCCCGTCCTCTCCCAGCTCGACGAGAAATGGTGCCGCTACTCCGAGGCGTTCATCGAGAAGCAGGCGAAGAGCGACAAGCCGTGGCTGCTCTATCACTGCACCAGAGGCGCGCACTTCGACAACTATCCGGGCGAGAAGTATCTCGGCAAATCACCGGCCCGCCATCCCTACAAGGACACGCTGATCGAGCTCGACGAGATCATGGGCCGCCTCGTCGAGGCGCTGCGCAGATCGGGCCAGCTCGAGGACACGCTGATCTTCATATCGTCCGACAACGGCCCGCACATGGAGACCTGGCCGGACGCCGCCTTCACGCCGTTCCGCTGCGCCAAGGGCTCGACCTGGGAGGGCGGCGTGCGCGTGCCCGGCCTGATGTACTGGCCGGGCACGATCGACGCCGGCCGCCAAAGCGACGGGCTGTTCGACTTCAACGACATCCTGCCGACGGCCCTAGGTCTCGCCGGCGCCGCCGACCTGCTGCCGCAGGACCGCTACATCGACGGCGTCGACCAGACCAGTTTCCTGCTGGCGCCCGACGGGCTCTCCAACCGCAAGTACCACTACTACTGGCTCAGCCAGACCTTCTCCGGCCTGCGCTGCGGCGAGTACAAGATGGTGCTGTCGGCCACCAGCGACGACGCGACGGACGCGTTCGGCACCGGCGGCTTCACCGGCGTGCTGGAGCGCTACGCCTACCCGAAGCTGTTCAACCTCTATCTCGACCCCAAGGAGCAGCACAATTACCTGACCCGCAAGCTCGCCTACGTCGAGGCCTTCCAGCTCGGCATGCGCGGCCACCTCGGCACGTTCAGGAAGTACCCGCCCAAGAAGGTCATGGGCATCAAGGTGGCCGACAAGCGCGGCGATTGACCGCCCAGGTTGCGGTACAGGTCCACGGTAGGAAATTCGGCTCTCCGCACGCCGAAGAGCCAGTGTTCTCAGGGCGTTACGCCCGAACAAGTGGACACCAAGATGTAACGCGTGTTGTCCAGAATCCTGTCTACGGAATCGGTTCGATGCCGATTCTATAAGGCTTTTCCTCGACTCGCGTCGTTGTTCGTTGCTACACGGCCCGGCGCACTCTGTTCTCAGGCGTCGTTAAGTGTCTGTTCCGGCCGCATTATTTGGCGCTCGGTTGAGACGGGCTCGTTGTTGGGACTGTCCACAATTCAGAAACTGTGGCGGCTGCACCAGACGTATCGCGTCGACCCGGGGCGTGCCCGGGCGGTCGTGCCGAATTGGGGGAAGAGGGCCGGCGTAGTCCGCGCCAGCTTATAGGAATAATAGGCATATTCCTGCTGAACCTGCAAGTCCTTTCCGATCACGTTTCCGGGAGCGGATGCCGGCAGTGCCTGCACCTCACGCCCTCACCCGATCCCACCAGTCGCGCGTCCGGTACCAGGCGCCGACGAAGGGCAGCACCCATTCGGGGTTGCCGTTGTAGAACGGCACGGTCGGGAAGGGCTGGCCGTCGAAGGCGTTGACGGCTGCGTTCGAGCCGCCGGCGATCTTGCGCGCGGTCTGGTAGCCGAGATAGCTCATCATCGCGACCCCGGAGCCGTTGCACGCCATCAGGTAGTGCATGCCCTGCTCCTGGCCCATGTGCGGCAGGAAGTCGAAGGCGAAGGCCACGTTGCCGGTCCAGGCATGGGTCACCTTCACGCCCTTGAGCTGCGGCCAGCGCTCCAGCATGTAGCCGTGCAGCACCGGCGCGCTGACCTCCGGCGTCACCTGGGTGAAGCGCGCGCGGCCGCCGAAGATCACGCGCTTGTTGTCGGGCGACTGGCGGAAGTAGCAGAGCACGCGCTTGGTGTCGGAGACGACGCGGTTCTTCGGGATCAGGCTTTGCACCAGATCCTCGGGCAGCTCCTCGGTGGCGATGATGTGGCTCGCCACCGGCACCAGCCGGCGCTTCAGCGTCGGCGTCAGCTCGGTGGTGTAGCCGTTGGTCGCGATCACCACCTCGCGCGCCTCGATCGGGCCCTTGCTGGTCAGCACGCGAAAGCCGCCCCCCGACCCTGGCGCCTTGCGCTCGATCTTCTCGGCGTCGCAGTTGGCGCAGAGCTTCGCGCCGGCGCGATGCGCGGCCTTCAAGAGGCCGCCGTAGTAGAGCGCGGGATGGAGCTGGCCGGTGCGCTCCACCACCATGCCGCCGTGATAGTAGTCGGACGCGATCTCCTCGCGCTGGCGCTCGCGCGGCACCATGTAGGTGCCGAGCGCCTTCTCGTTGTAGGTGCCGACCTTCGATTCCTGCTCCTTGTAGTGGCGCGGCGTGTAGGCGCCGGAGAAGCGGCCGTTCATGCGCCAGTAGCAGTCGATGCCCTCGCGCCGGATGACCGTCTCGACCTGGGTCAGGGAATCGGCGGCATCGGAGAGCATGCGCGCCATCACCTTCTTCCACGCCTCGGGGTCGCCGCCGACACCCTTGCCGGAGAAGCCCTTGCCCATCGTGGTGCCGCCGCTGACGCCGCCGCCGTTCCTCGTCGAGGCGCCGTCGCCGAAATTGCCGCGCTCCAGCACCGCGACCTCGACGCCCGAGCGGGCAAGCTCCAGCCCGGTCGACAGGCCGCCATAGCCCGCCCCCACCACCAGCACGTCGACCTTGCGCGGCGGGTCCTGGCTCAGCTCGTTGTTGGGATGCCACCATTCCCACCACCACGGCATCGCCTTGAAGTCCTTGTGGAACACCGAGTCAGCCATGATCCTCTCCCTGGCCCACCCTTCGAGACGCGGTCCTGCGGACCGCTCCTCAGGGTGAGGTTCTATCGATCACACGTCCCCTCACCCTGAGGAGGCCGCGCAGCGGCCGTCTCGAAGGGTCGGCAACACACTCATCGCGCGCTGTCCTTGAGGCCGCGGCCGAAGCGGCCGATCAGCACCAGCGCGACCGACACCAGCAGGATCTGCATGACCGAGACCGCGGCGATGGTCGGGTCGATCTCCATCAGGATGTTGTCGAACATCTTCTTGGGCAGCGTCATGTTGGCGCCGGCGAGGAACAGCGCCACCACGACCTCGTCGAAGGAGGAGATGAAGGCGAGCAGGCCCGCGGAAACGAGGCTCGGCCGCAGCAGCGGCAGCGTGACCCGGCGCAGCGTCTGCCAGCGGCCGGCGCCCAGCCCCTCGGCGGCCTGCTCCAGGGCGCGGTCGAAATCGCGCAGCCCGGCCGCCAGCACCAGCACCACGAAGGGCAGCGCCAGCACGGTGTGGGCGACCACCAGCCCGTACCAGGTGCCGATCAGCTTCAGCTTTGCGAACAGGCCGTAGACCGCGACCGACAGGATGATGGTCGGTACGATGATCGGCGCCAGCGCCAGCCGGTCGATCAGGACGCGGCCGAAGAATTTGCCGCGCACCAGGCTGAAGGCGAGCGGCACGCCGAGCAGCAGGGCGAGCACGGCGGTGGCGCCGCCGATGTAGAGCGAGCGCCAGGTGGCGTCGATCCATTGCGGATCCTCGAGGTAGCGCTCGTACCACTGCCAGGAGAAGCCGGGCGGCGGGAACTGCATGTATTGCGCCGACGACAGCGAGATCGGGAACACCACCAGCAGCGGCAGCATGAGGAAGAAGTAGATCAGCGCGCAGGCCGCGATCAGGAGGCGCCGGCTCATGGAAGCGGGCCTCATCGCGACGCCTCCACCGGCTGCGAGAAGCGCTGGGCGAGCGTGTAGACGGCGAAGGTGAAGACCAGCAGCACGGCCGAGAGCGCGGCGGCGAACGGCCAGTTCAGCGCCTCGCGCACCTGTTGCTCGATCAGAACGGCGATCATGATGACGCGGCCGCCGCCCAGCAGCGCCGGCGTGATGTAGAAGCCGAGCGACAGGACGAACACCAGCACGCAGCCCGCGAACACGCCGTTCAGCGTCATCGGCATCCAGATGCGCCAGAAGATGCGCCAGTTGGAGGCGCCGAGGCCGGCCGCCGCGGCGGGAATGGCGGGATCGACGCGGCGCACGGCGCCGTAGATCGGCAGCACCATGTAGGGCAGCAGCACGTGGACCATGCCGATCAGCACGCCGGTGAAATTGTGCAGGAGCGGAATCGGGTCGGCCACGACGCCGTACTCGACCAGCAGGCGGTTGAAGACGCCGTTGCGGCCGAGCAGCACCATCCAGGCGTAGGTGCGGACCAGCACCGAGGTCCACAGCGGCAGCAGCACGAAGATGAAGCCGAGCGTCGCCCAGCCCGGCGTCGTGGTCGCCATCAGGAAGCCGAGCGGATAGCCGAGCAACAGGCAGAACAGGGTGACCAGCAGGGCAATCTCGAAGGTGTTCCACATGACGCGGATGTAGAGCCCCTCGCCCAGCGCCTTGGCGTACCATTCGAGGCTGCCGCCCTCGAGGCTGAAGCCCAGCATGCGCACGACCGGGAACAGGAAGAACGCGAACAGCAGCACCAGCGCCGGCAGCGCGGGGAGGAAGCCTTTCGTCCTCATGCGGACCGCGCGCGTCCCGCGCGCCTCATGAGCGGGCGGGACGCCCGCGGTCCGGAAGACTCAGAACACATGGATCGCGTCCGGGTCGATGCCGACCGTCACCGTCGCGCCGGCGGCGGGCAGCGGGCCACGGGCGGGCTGGCGGACCAGCAGCTCGAGGCCGCCCTCGCAGGCCAGTCGCAGCTTGAACGACGTGCCGAGATAGACCGACTCGATCACCGCGCCGGTGAAGAGATTGACGCCTCCCGGCGCAAAACGCTCGGGCCGCATCAGCACGCCGACCTTCGTCCCGGCCGGCCTGTCGCTCGCCACCTTGACGGAACCGCCGCCCTCCAGCGCGACGACGCCCGGCGCGCTCACCGTGCCGTGAAAGATGTTGCTCTCGCCCACGAAGTCGGCGACGAAATCGTTGGCCGGGCGCTCGTAGATCTCCGTCGTGGTGGCGATCTGCTGGATGGTGCCCTTGTTCATCACCGCGACGCGGTCGGAGAGCACCAGCGCCTCCTCCTGGTCGTGGGTGATGAAGATGGTGGTGAGGCCGAGGCGGCGCTGCAGGCGACGGACCTCGAGTTGCATGGTCTCGCGCAGCTTGCGGTCGAGCGCGCCGAACGGCTCGTCGAGCAGCAGCAGGCGCGGGTTGAAGACGATGGCGCGGGCGAGCGCCACGCGCTGCTGCTGGCCGCCGGAGAGCTGCTTCGGCAGCCGCGCCCCGTAGCCCTCGAGCTCGACCATCGCCAGGGCCTCGGCGACGCGGCGGTCGATCTCGGCCCTGAGGACGTTCCGCATCTCCAGCGGAAAGGCGACGTTCGCCTTCACCGTGAGATGGGGGAACAGCGCGTAGTTCTGGAACACCATGCCGATGTCGCGCTTCGCCGGCGGCAGCGCGGTGATCTCCGTGCCACCCACCGTGACGCGACCGCCGTCGGGCGTCTCGAAGCCCGCGACGACCCTGAGCAAGGTGGTCTTGCCCGAGCCGCTGGGGCCCAGGATGGTGAGCAGCTCGCCGCGGGCGACCTGCAGCGAGACGTGGTCCAACGCGACCACGTCCCCGAAACGCTTGCCGACCCCCTCGATCAGGAGCTCGGCCGACCCCGTACTCTCACTCAAGCCGGGCTCACGACTTCTTCAGCATCCAGGCGTTCCACAGCTCCGCCGCCTTGGCGCCGTTGTCGGCGTACCACGCGTCGCTGACCCAGAACTGCTTGTCGAGATACTGGGTCGGCAGATAGGGCTTCACCTTGGCGTCGACGTAGTTCAGCGATTCGAGGTTGAGGCCGGGATAGCCCAGCTCGGAGGCGTAGACCGCCTGCTGCTGCGGGATCGACAGCTCGGCCAGCATCTTGTTGGCCCAGTACGGGTTCTTGGCGCCCTTGGGGATGATGAAGCTGCCCTGCTTCAGCGCGCCCTCGTTCCACTCGATCTCGACCGGCGCGCCCTTCTTGATGATGTCGTAGAAGCGGCCGTTCCAGCCGGTCGCCAGCACGACCTCCTTGTCGAGCAGGAGCTGCGCCGGCTGCTGGCCGGTCGACCACCACACGTTCACGTGCGGCTTGATCTGGTCGAGCTTCTTGAAGGCGCGGTCGAAGTCGATCGGATAGAGCTTGTCCTTCGGCACGCCGTCGGCGATCAGCGCGAACTCGAGATTGTCGGTCGGGTGGTTGCGCATCGAGCGCGCGCCGGGGAACTTCTTGACGTCCCACCAGTCGGCCCAGCTCTTGGGGTGGGTGCCGCCTTTGAACATGTCGGTGCGGTAGCCGATGATCGTGGTGTAGACCGACGAGGCGAAGACGTAGGGGTTCTGCGCCGTCGGCGGATACTTCGAGCGGTCGACGATCTTGTCGTCGATCTTCTCCAGCAGCCCGAGCTTCAGCGCGCGGATCGCGTCCTGGCCGCCGATCTCGGTGACGTCCCACTCGACGTTGCCCGACTGGACGGTGGCGCGCAGCTTGCCCATGTCGACCGGCGAGGTTTCGACCACCTTGATGCCGTACTTCTTCTCGAAGCCGTTGAAGAAGGCCTTGCGCATCGCCGTGCCCATCGAGCCGCCCGAATGGTTGACCACGATCTGGGCGGGCTTGGGCGGCTCGGCCTGCGCGGAGGCGCGGCCGGCGGCGCCCGCGGCAGCGGCGCCTCCGATGAGCGAGACGACGTGACGGCGCTTCATGTCCATGATGGACTCCCCTTGTTTCGAATTCCCCTGTAGCGACTGTAGGAGCGGCCGGCGTGGCGGGCAACTCTCCTGCTCATAACCTTCCGGAATGAACTCTCGGCGCGAATGAATTGTGCGGCGCGACGGCGCCTCCCGCATACTCCGGCGTGTCTCCAGCCCGAGGGATCAGCCCGTGCCGTCACAGGATTTCGCAGGCCGCACCGTCGCGGACCATGTCCAGGCCTTCACCTCCGGCACGGTCGCCGCGCGCGACATCGTCGAAGGCCTGCTCGACCGCGTGACGAAGGCCCGGCCCTTCAACCCCATCGCGACGCTCGATGCCGAGGGCGCGCGCGCCGCCGCCGACGCGCTCGATGCGCGGAAGCGGCGCGGCACCGGCTTCGGGGCGCTCGCCGCCGTGCCGGTCTCGGCCAAGGACCTGATCCTCACCAAGGGCCTGCGCACCGCCTTCGCCTCGCTCACCATGAAGGACAACGTGCCGGCCGAGGACGCCGCCGCCATCGCCCAGTGGCGCGCCGCCGACGCCGTGCTGTTCGCCAAGACGACGACGCCGGAGTTCGGCCACAAGGTCCTGACCGACAGCCGCCTGCACGGGGTCACGCGCAACCCGTGGAACCGCGAGCATACCAGCGGCGGCTCGAGCGGCGGCGCCGCCGTCGCGATCGCGCTCGGCCTCGGCCCGATTGCCATGTCGACCGACGGCGCGGGCTCGGGCCGCATTCCGGCGGCCTGCTGCGGCGTCTATGGCCTGAAAGCCACGCTTGGCCGCGTGCCGCACGAGGTGCCGCCCGACCAGTTCGGCCAGCTCACCTATCTCGGCGTCATGGCGCGCCATCCCGGAGACCTCGGCGCCGGCCTCGCGGCGATGTCGCGCAGCCATCGCGACGATCCCTGGACGCTCGCCATCGGCCGTGCACCCTTCGCCTGGCCCGAGCCGTCGGGCGCACCTCCGATCGCCGGCAAGCGCATCACCGTGATCCGCCGCATGACCGGCGGCTACCTCGATCCCGACACCGAGGCGCGGCTCGACGCGGCGATCGCCTTCCTCGACCGGCAAGGCGCGCGCATCCGCGAGATGGACGGGCGCGAGATCGACTGGAAGCTCGACGTTGCCCGCATCATCCTGCGCGCCAACCAGATCGAGCGCTTCGGCGACATCCTGAAGAACCGGCGCGGCGATCTCGATCCATCGTTTGCGAAGACGCTGGACGAAGGCAACGCGATCGACGTCGTGGCGCTGCGCCGCGCCGTGATGGACCGCACGGCGGCGTTCAAGTCGGTGCAACGGCTGTTCGCGGATGCCGACCTGCTGCTGACACCGACGGTGGCGACGCCGGCGCCACCGGCAACGCAGGACCAGTTCGAGCCGCTGGTGGTCGACGGCAAGCCGATCGGCGACCTGCGCGCCGCCTGGTACACCTACACCATCCCGTTCAACATGACCGGCCATCCCGCGATCTCGATCCCGTTCGGCAAGTCGAGGGCCGGCCTGCCGATCGGCGTCCACTTCGTGGCGCCGTGGTACGCCGAAGCGCCGCTCATCAGGCTGGCCGAGGCGTTCGACGCCGAGACCGGCGCGTCGGCCGACTTCCCGCCCGGCTTCGCCCCCTCATGACCAGCCTTTTGCCTTGAGATGGGCCTTGACCGCATCGACGAAGGCATCGGCCAGCCGCGACGGCTTGCGGTAGCGCGGCCGCATCGCCCGGAACAGATAGCGGATGCGCGGCTCGAACGGCACCACGGCGATGCCCTCGGCCCGGTAGTCGCGCGCGGTGAAGGGCTCGACGATGGAGACGCCCATGCCGCGCGCGGCGAGCGCGCAGGCGTCGGCCGAGGAATAGACGTCGATCTGCAGGGTGCGCTCGATGTGTTCCTGCTCGAACACCGCGTCGATCAGGTGGCGCATGCGACCGTCGAGCGGGAAGGACAGGAAGCGCTCGCCGCGCAGGTCGGCCGGCCGGATGACGCGGCGGCGCGCCAGGCGATGGTCGGCGGGCAGCACGCAGACCGCCGCGGCGCGGCTCAGCTCCTCGGTGACGATCGAGGGATGCTCGAAGGGCATCATGGAGAAGCCGAGATCGATCTGCTGGTCGACCATCTTCTGGTTGATGTAGGTCGAGCTGCGGACATGAAAGACGATGTGGGCCTTGGCATGGCGCCTCACGAAGGAAGCCATGACGTCGGGCAGCACCGAGCGTCCGAGTGCCGGCGTCGAATAGATGTGGAGGTCGCCGACCTGGCGCTCGCGGATCTCGCGGGCGACGCCCGTCACCTGCTCGAGGCTGTGGTAGAGCCGCGCCACCTCGGCCTGCAGCAGCCGCGCCTCGCTGGTCGGCGCCAGCCGCCGCTTGATGCGGGTGAACAGCGGATAGCCGATCTCGTGCTCCAGCCCCGCGAGGATCTTGCTCACCGCCGGCTGCGAGACGCCGAGCCGCTCGGCGGCGGCCGTGGCCGTGCCGTGCTCCATGATGGCGCGGAACGCTTCGAGCTGGCGCGACGTGATCATCATGACCTCGGGGAATTGATTGCGGCCGACGGGAGCTTCCGGTGACGGGTGCCGCCTCTTTCTCTGCCACTTATCGCGAGGCGCGCCAACGCTTCCTCGAAGCCGCGCGGGCGGCGTCTAGACGGATTCCGCTTGGATGGACTCATGGTCTTCGGGACCGCGCGCGTCTCGCGCGCTCAAGAGTCCGAGGCGCGCAAGATGCGCGCGGTCCGGAAGAGGCTAATTCCGGCCCTCGATCAGGCCACGGCAGACGACCTGCGCCTGGATCTCGGCGGCGCCCTCGAAGATGTTGAGGATGCGCGCGTCGCAGAGCACGCGGCTCACTGGATACTCCATCGCATAGCCGTTGCCGCCGTGGATCTGCAGCGCGTTGTCGGCGTTGCTCCACGCCACGCGCGCGGCGAGCAGCTTGGCCATGCCGGCCTCGATGTCGCAGCGGCGGTCCTGGTCCTTCTCGCGCGCGGCGAAGTAGGTGAGCTGGCGGGCGATCATGGTCTCGACCGCCATCCACGCGACCTTCCCCGCAACTCTCGGGAAGGCATAGAGCGGCTTGGCGAACTGGATGCGATCCTTGGCATAGCGCAGGCCGAGCTCCAGCGCGTTTTGCGCCACGCCCACGGCGCGCGCGGCGGTCTGGATGCGCGCACTCTCGAAGGTCGCCATGAGCTGCTTGAAGCCCTGCCCTTCCTTCTCGCCCAGCAGGTTGGCCGCCGGCACCTCGAAGCCGTCGAAGCCGATCTCGTATTCCTTCATGCCGCGATAGCCGAGCACCTTGATCTCGCCGCCCGACATGCCCTTGGCCGGGAACGGCTCGGCGTCGGTGCCGCGCGGCTTCTCGGCGAGGAACATCGAGAGCCCCTGGTAGCCGGGCTTGGAGGCGTCGCTGCGCGCCAGGAGCGTCATGATGTCGGCGCGGGCGGCGTGGGTGATCCAGGTCTTGTTGCCGTTGATTTTGTAGGTGTCGCCCTCGCGCACGGCGCGGGTGCGCAGGGAGGCGAGGTCGGAGCCGGTGTTGGGCTCGGTGAACACGGCAGTGGGCAGGATCTCACCCGAGGCGATGCGGCCGAGATACTTCCTCTTCTGCGCCTCGGTGCCGCCCGAGCGGATCAGCTCGGCCGCGATCTCCGAGCGCGTGCCGAGCGAGCCGACACCGATATAGCCGCGCGACAGCTCCTCGGTGACGACGCACATGGCGAGCTTGCCCATGCCGAGGCCGCCCCACTCCTCGGGCACGGTGAGGCCGAACACGCCGAGCTCGGCCATCTTCTCGACCACCGGCAGCGGGATCAGCTCGTCGCGCAGGTGCCAGCCGTGGGCATGCGGCATCACCTCCGCCTCGACGAAGCGGCGGAACTGGCGGCGCACCTCTTCCAGCGCCTCGTCGTCGAGGCCCAGCGCGCCGAAGCCGCCGGTATCGAGGCCGTCGGCGATCAGCTCGGCGATGCGGCCGCGCACGGCGGAGGTGTTGGCGGCGATCAGCTTCGCGACGGCCGGCGTTTCCAGCGCCGCGCCGTCGAGGCCGAGATCGCCCGGCCGCACGATCTCGACCTGGCTGATGGCAATGCCGCCCTTGAGCTGGGCGAGATATTCGCCGAACGCCGACTGCAGGATCAGTCTCTCGAGCTCGCCGTCATGACCGGCTTCGGCCCAGCGCCGCATCTGGCGCAACGCCGCGACATAGGTCGCGATCCAGGCATAGCCGTGGGCGGCGAACTGCTCGCGCTCCAGCAGCTTCGGATCGACCTTGCCCTGCGGCGCCACGAGCCGGCGCACGGCCTCGCGGGCGGCCGTCTCATGGCGATCGGCCGCGCTCTCGGCCTCGGCGCACAGGGAGAGGAGGTCGGAGAGGATCAAAGACATGTCGGGATTCTTCTCAAGCTCCTCTCCCCCGACTTGTTGGGGGAGAGGTTGGGTGAGGGGGAGAGGAGAATGAAAGAAGCGAAGCGGACGACGGAGAGAATCAGTCGTCCAGCGCGTCCTCGAGGGTGCGCAGGCCGGGGCGCTTGGCGGAGACCAGCACGGCCATGTTTCCGGGCTTGTGCTGGTTCTTCCACATCTTGGTGTGGGCCTTGGGAATGTCGGCCCAGTCGAAGACCTCGCTCATGCACGGATCGACGCGGCGCTCGATCACCAGCTGGTTGGCCTGGCTGGCCTGCAAGAGGTTGGCGAAGTGGCTGCCCTGGATGCGCTTCTGGCGCATCCACACGAAGCGCGCGTCCATGGTGAGGTTGTAGCCGGTGGTGCCGGCGCAGAAGACCACCATGCCGCCGCGCTTCACGACGAAGCACGACACCGGGAAGGTCTGCTCGCCGGGATGCTCGAACACGAAATCGACGTCGTTGCCCTTGCCGGTGTGCTCCCAGATGGCGGCGCCGAACTTGCGCACCTTCTTCATGTACTCGGCGTAGCCCTTCTGGTCGTCGACGTCGGGGAGCTGGCCCCAGCAGTCGAAGTCGTTGCGGTTGATCACGCCGCGGGCGCCGAGGCTCATCACGAAGTCGGTCTTCGAGGGATCGGAGATGACGCCGATGGCATTGGCGCCGGCAGCGGCGATGAGCTGCACCGCCATCGAACCGATGCCGCCCGCCGCGCCCCACACCAGCACATTGTGGGCCGGCCGCAGGATGTGCGGGCGGTGGCCGAACAGCATGCGGTAGGCGGTGGCGAGGGTGAGCGTGTAGGAGGCGCTCTCCTCCCAGGTGAGATGCTGCGGCCGCTTCATGAGCTGGCGCGCCTGCACGCGGCAGAACTGGGCGAAGCTGCCGTCCGGCGTCTCGTAGCCCCAGATGCGCTGGCTGGTGGAGAACATCGGATCGCCGCCGTTGCACTCCTCGTCGTCGCCGTCGTCCTGGTTGCAATGGACCACGACCTCGTCGCCGACCTTCCAACGCTTCACCTTGGCGCCGATCGCCCAGACGATGCCCGCGGCATCGGAGCCCGCGATGTGGAACGGCTGCTTGTGGACGTCGAACGGCGAGATCGGCAGCCCCAGGCCCGCCCACACGCCGTTGTAGTTGACGCCGGCGGCCATCACGAGGACCAGCACCTCGTCCTCGCCGATCGTGTGCGTCGGCACGACCTCGAGCTGCATGGACTGCTCGGGCGGGCCGTGACGGTCGCGCCGGATCACCCAGGCGTACATGTTCTTCGGCACGTGCCCGAGCGGCGGGATCTCGCCGATCTCGTAGAGATCCTTCTGGGGCTGGTTCGCCGTCGGATGCTGCCGGGGCGAGAAAGCGACAACGGACATGGGTTTGGTCTCCTGCGATGCAGCGAAGCTATTGCTGCGGACGCGAGAGTGCAACGCACAAAATACGATTAGGAAAGAAATATAGAGGGGAAAAACAACAAAATTACCCGCAATCTGCGGAAATCCCACATTGCCCACACGCTCAACTGGCGGCAGGCTTGCGAGGTAAACGATCGTTTACCCAAAAGTGCCAAGGTTCACAGGCCCGGGTTCAGGGAGAACGCGCCATGAAGCTCATGTGGTTCCACTTGATGCCGTACACGGAGCTGCCCGAGGACTTCAACAAGAAGCACCCCAGCGTCTGGGTCGACATCCACTCCTCGCTGTTCGATCCAAGGCGTGCGCACCACATGTACAACGACTTCATGGACGAGCTCGAGTATGCCGCCGAGTGCGGCTACGACGCGGTCTGCGTCAACGAGCATCACTCCAACGGCTACGGGCTGATGCCGTCGCCCAACCTGATCGCCGCCTCGCTGGCGCGCCGCACCACCGACACCGCGCTCTGCGTCATGGGCAATTCGCTGGCGCTCTACAATCCGCCGACGCGCGTCGCCGAAGAGTTCGCGATGATCGACTGCATCTCGGGCGGCCGCCTGATCGCGGGCTTCCCGGTCGGCTCGCCGATGGACACCTGCTACGCCTACGGCCAGAACCCCAGCCTGCTGCGCGAGCGCTACTACGAGGCGCATGACCTGGTGAAGAAGGCGTGGACCGAGAAGGAGACCTTCGCCTTCTCCGGCCGCTTCAACCAGCAGCGCTACGTCAACATCTGGCCGCGGCCGATCCAGAACGAGCCGCATCCGCCGATCTGGATCCCGGGCGGCGGCTCGATCGAGACGTGGCGGTGGTGCGCGGAGATGGACTACGTCTACTGCTATCTGTCGTACTACGGCTACAAGGCCGGCCTCACGACCATGCAGGGCTTCTGGAACGAGATGGAGAAGCTCGGCAAGGACCGCAATCCCTACCGCGCCGGCTTCCTGCAGTTCGTCGGCGTCGCCGAGACCCGCCAGCAGGCGCTCGACCTCTACACCGAGCCCGCCGAATATTTCTACGGCCGCTGCCTGCACGTCGATGCGCGCTTCGCGACGCCGCCCGGCTACACGACCGAGGCGACGCAGCGCGCCGGCATCCGGAGCATGGTGACCAAGGCGGCCAACACGGCGAGCTATCAGAGCAAGCTCAACATGAAGGCCACCAACATGAAGGACATCGTCGACGGCGGCTACGTGATCGTCGGCTCGCCCGACGAGGTGGTGGAGCAGATCCGCCACGTGGCGACGAGCCTCAATGTCGGCCATCTGATGCTGCTGCTGCAGTACGGCAACATGAGCAAGCAGACGACCCAGTACAACACGCGCCTGTTCGCCGAGAAGGTGATGCCCCGGGTGAAGGACCTGTTCGGCGAGTGGGAGGACAGATGGTGGCCGAAGCCGATGGCCAGGGGCCAGCGCGCGGCGATCCCGGCCTTCCGTCCGCAGACCGCCGCGGCGGAGTAGAGCCGTGTCCCAACCGGTGACGACGCCCCCGATCACGACGATCGTCGAGGTCAACGGCCATCCCTGCCGCGTGTGGACCAAAGGAAGCGGGCCCAAGCTCGGCTTCCTCGCGGGCCTCGGCGGCCTGCCGCGCTGGCTGCCCTTCCTCGACCGGCTGGCCGAGACGCGCACGGTGATCGCGCCGTCGCTGCCAGGCTATCCCGGCGCGACCGGGCATAGCGAGCTCGACACGCATCTCGACTGGGTGCTGGCGGTGAGGCAGCTCATCGACAAGGCGGGTCTTGCCGGCGCCGACCTGGTGGGCGCGTCGGTGGGCGGCGCCTTCGCGGCCGAGATGGCGGCGATCTTTCCGGCGCAGGTCGGCAGGCTCGTGCTGATTGCGCCGTTCGGCCTGTTCGACGAGAGCGAGCCCGCGGCCGATCCGTGGGCACAACGCCGCGACGTGCTGCCGGGGCTGATGTGCGCGGACGGCGCAAAATGGACGGACCTCGTCGCAGCGCCCGAGGGCGCCAATTCCGTGGAATGGCCGATCGAGATGACCCGGGCCTCCGAGGCGGCGGCGCGCGCCTTCTGGCCGCTCGGCAACACGCGGCTGGAAAAGCGGCTGGGCCTGATCGCCGCACCGACGCTGATCGTGTGGGGCGAGCGCGATGCGCTGCTGCCGCCGAGCTATGCGCAGAAATTCGCCAAACGGATCGACGGCGCGACCAGGGTCGAGACCGTCGCCGGCGCCGGGCATCTGGCCTATCTCGACCAGCCCGATGCCGTGGCCCGGGCCGTGTTGGCGCACATGGGCTGATCGACCTCACGGCCTTGATGGTTGCGCCGCCGGTTCGGATCGCTATTGTCCGGCGCGTTAGGGTTTTGCGAGGTATACGGCAATGACGATCCGTTCGATGAAGGCGGCCGCGGGCGCTTCCCTGCTTGCGGCGGTTCTGGCGGTGGGCGCGGGCCTGCCCGGGCAGGAGGCATCGGCCCAGGTCAGGCCGGTGCCGCGCGAGGGCGTGGCGTTCAGCGACACGGTCACCCAGCGGGTCAAGATCGAGTCGATCGACTCGGAAAGCCGCACCGTCGCCTTCACCTCGCCGACCGGCCAGCTCGTGGTCTTGCCGGTGGCCAACGGGGTGGGCAACCTCGACGCGATCGACGACGGCACCATGGCCAACGTCACCTACACCGAGGTGATCACCATGCTGAACTTGCGCCAGAAGGGCCCGGGTTCGCAGCTCGCCCGCAAGGACCAGATGGCCGCAAGCCCGAATCCGACGGATGTCGAGGCCGGCCGCTTCACGGTCACGGTCGTGGGCGTCGACCTCGCCAAGAACACCGTCCAGGTGATCGGCGGTCGCGGCGGCGCAGTCCGCACCTTTGCCGCCAACACCATCGCCAAACAGGACATGCTGAAGAAGATCAAGGTCGGCGATGTCGTGATCGGCATGACGACGCCACTGATGATCACGGCGATCGCGCCGGCGCCCTGAACCGGCGAACGCTTCGAATGCAAACGGCCGGCATCCGCCGGCCGTTTTGCTTTGCGCTATGCGACCTTCACATCCCGCCAGAACCCTATCCAGCGATCGACCGGTTTCATCTGCAGTTGCGGCGCTTCGTAGGACCAGGCGGCGCGCGGACTGGTCCTGTCGCCTTCGACGACGTCGTAGAATTGCACGCCGTGCGGGCACTTGAGATCGTCCGCCGTCCTGGGCGCGATCTTCAGGAGATCCATGCGCACGCTGTCGCGCGGGAAGTAGCGGTAGCCGTCGACCTCGAGCGTGCGGTCGCTGTCGGCGATCACCTGTCCCTGCCAGATTGCCTTCATGACGACTGCCTCCAGCTCATTACCTGCCCAGTCATCGCCAACGGCATGTAGGACGCGCATCTCCGGGGTGCAAGACCAAGGAGAATCGCCATGAATCGCCGGACATTCGTCACCAGCGCAGCCGCCAGCGTCGTCGCGGCCCCCTCCCTGTGCGCCGCCACGGGTTTCCTCGCCACGCGCGACCAGCAGCGCCTCGCCTATGTCGACCGCGGCAGCGGCAAGCCCATCGTCCTCGTTCACGGCTGGTCGCTGGGTGCCGCGATCTGGAGCCTGCAGACGGACTGGCTCGCGGCGCAGGGCATGCGGGTCGTGGCCTACGACAAGCGCGGCCATGCCGGCTCGGACAAGCCGGCCGACGGCTACGACATGGACAGCCTCGCTTCGGACCTCGCGTCGGTGCTCGACCAGCTCGACCTGCGCGACGTGACCCTGGTCGGCCATTCGATGGGCGCGGGCGAAGTCGCGCGCTATCTCGCACAGCACGGCAGCGCGCGCGTGGCCCGCGCCGTCCTGGTGGCGCCGACCACGCCCTTTGCGATGAAGACCGCCGACAATCCCGAGGGCGCCGACCGGGTGGTCTACGACAAGCTGCTTGCCGCCCTGCGGGCCGATCCGGCGGCCTATCTGCGCGCCGGCGCGCCGGGCTTCTTCGGCCGCCATGCCGAGCCCGCACTGGTCGAATGGGGCATGCAGATCGCCCTCCAGGCTTCGCCGGAGGCCTTGGCGAAGTGCCTGCTCGCGTTCGCCACGACGGATTTCCGCGCCGACATGAAGGCCTTCACCATGCCGACGCTCGTCGCCTACGGCACGGCCGACGCGCCCTCGATCGTGAACAGCGCGCAGCGCACGGCTGCGGCGATTGCCGGCAGCCGGGTCGACGTCTATGAAGGCGCCCCGCACGGACTTTTCCTCACCGACCGCGAGCGCTTCAACGACAGCCTGCTCCGGTTCGCACGGAGCTGAAGCGCATGGAGTCGATCTACCGCGTCGAGGGCGCCACCGCCCGGACCAGCGCCTTCGCCGGCGGTCCGTGGAATCCCGGGCTGCAGCATGGCGCGGCGCCCTCCTCGCTAATCTGCTGGGCCGTCGAGCAGCTGCCCTCGCCCGTACCCATGCGGGTCGTGAGGCTCACCGTCGACCTCATGCGGCCGGTGCCGGTGGCGCCGCTCGACATCGCGACGGAGATCGTCCGCGAGGGCCGCAAGATCCAGCTCGTGTCGATCCGCCTGCTGGCCGGCAGCGCCGAGGTGGTGCGCGCGAGCGTGCTGCGCCTGCGTGCCGAGGCGCGCGACATGCCGGCCGTCGCGAGCGGACCGCCGGTCGAGCTGCCGATGCCGGAGCTGTGCGGCCCGCCCGATTTCTTCGCCACCGAGACGCCCTTCCTCAAAGGGATCGAGATGCGCATGGCCAAAGGCGGCTTCCGCATCCCCGGGCCGGCGGCCGTCTGGTACCGCGCGACGCGGCCGATCGTGGCGGGAGCGGCGATCTCGCCGCTGATGCGCGCTGCCATCGCCGCCGACTTCTGCAACGGCACTTCGTCGGTGTTCGACATGAAGGACTGGACCTTCATCAACGCCGATCTGAGCGTCAGCCTCGGTCGCGAGCCGGTCGGCGAGTGGATCCTGCTCGACGCGGAGACCTGGGTCGGGCCGGACTCGATTGGCATCGCCGCGGCGCGGCTTGCCGATACGAGGGGCTATTTTGGCCGCGCCGTGCAGAGCGTCATCTTCGAGAAGCGCTGAAGGAGATCGTCATGCTGATCGTGCTCGCCGATGCCCGCTTCGATCCCACACAGGCCGACGAAGTGCGCGCCCTCGCCCGCCCGATGATCGAGGCGTCGCGCCGCGAATCGGGCTGCGCCGGCTACGACTACGCCTTCGACCTGCTCGAGCCGGACCTGATGCGCGTGCGCGAATGGTGGCGGGACGAGCAGGCGCTGAAGGACCATTTCGCGACGCCGCACATGGCGGCGTTCCTCAAGGGCCTGCGGGCGCTGAAGCCGAAATCGGTGGAGATCAAGTGCCACGAGCTCGGGCCGGAGCGGAAGATGCCGAATGCGTGATCCTCACCCCTTCTGAAATGCGCGGGCTCTCGCGCCTGGAAAGGCGCTGCCGCCCGCCGGCGCGTATGAACGCGCCTAGCCGCGCTTCCAGGTCGTGCCCTTGGGCCCGTCCTCGAGGATCACGCCCTTGGCCTTGAGGTCGTCACGGATGCGATCGGACTCCTTGAAGTCGCGGGCCTTGCGCGCGGCCTGACGGGCGACGATTGCGGCCTCGATCTCGGCGTCCGACGGTCCAGCCGCCGCCGCTGCGGGGGCCCAGCGGAACCACGCTTCGGCGTCCTGCTGCAGCAGGCCGAGCGCGGCCGCACCCGCCTTCAGCTCCGACGGATCGCGGAGCTGGTGGATTGCGCTGATCGCCAGCGGCGTGTTGAGGTCGTCCGACAGCGCGTCCTCGACGGCCTGCGGGATCGCCACGGACGCGAGCGTCTTGCCGCGCAGTGCGCCGTACCAGCGATCGAGCGTCGCCTTGGCCTGCACCAAGCCCTCGTGCGTGAAGTCGAGCGGCTGGCGGTAGTGCGCCGTGAGCAGCAGCAGGCGGATCGCCTCGCCTGGATACTGGTCGAGCAGCTCGTGCACGGTGAAGAAATTGCCGAGCGACTTGCTCATCTTCTCGCCGGAGATGTTCAGAAAGCCGTTGTGCATCCAGTACTTCGCCATGATGGCGTGACCGAACGCGCTGCGGCTCTGCGCGATCTCGTTCTCGTGGTGCGGGAAAATGAGGTCGAGGCCGCCGGCGTGGATGTCGAAGGTCTCGCCGAGCAGGGCACCGCTCATCGCCGAGCACTCGATGTGCCAGCCCGGGCGGCCGCGGCCCCACGGGCTCGCCCAGCCCGGCTGCGCCTCAGTCGAGGGCTTCCACAACACGAAGTCGGCGGGATCCTTCTTGTAGGGCGCCACCTCGACGCGGGCGCCGGCGATCAGCTCGTCGCGCGAGCGACGCGACAGGCGGCCGTAGTCTTCCATGCTCGGCACGCTGAACAACACGTGGCCCTCGGCGGCGTAAGCATGGCCGCGCGCGACCAGCCGCTCGATCAGCGCGATCATCTGGCCGACATATTCCGTCGCCCGTGGCTCGGCGCTGGGCGGTAGTGCCCCAAGCCGCGCCATGTCGCCCTGGTAGGCAGCGCCCGTTCGCGTCGTCAGCGCCTCGATGCTCTCCCTGTTGTCGGCGGCACGCACGATGATGCGGTCGTCGATGTCGGTGATGTTGCGGACATACGTCACCTTGGGATAGCGGCGCTGCAGCAGGCGGTAGAGCACGTCGAACACCACGACCGGCCGTGCATTGCCGATATGGACATAGTCGTAGACGGTCGGGCCGCAGACGTAGAGGCGCACGTGGCTCCCATCGAGCGGCACGAACGGCTCTTTCTCGCGCGACAGCGTGTTGTAAACGACGAGGGACATCGCCCCTTGCTCCCGAATCAAATGCGAACGAAGGCTACCGGGCCCGGAAAGGCCTCAGACCTCGATACATCGCGCGCCCGACGCGCCGGGGAGAAAGAATTGCGACATGGCGACAATCTATACGATGGGGTCTTGCCGCGCAATTGAGGCTTCCCGGCAACCGTTTCTACGCCGCGCGAAAAGCCAGTTGAACAGAGCCGCGCGGATGTTGCCGACGTGCAGCAGCCCCGTCGGGCTCGGCGCGAAACGGACAACATGCGGAGTTGCGGGCGGAACCATCGACGCGACTTGTGGCGGCGGGTCGTTGGCGGGTCAAGCGCGCTCCGCTACTGTCGCGCCGAAGACGGAGGAAACCAGCGGGCATGCGCACCCAGGACATCGAATACCGGGCCGATGGCGTCCGGATGATCGGTCGATATGTCGTTGACGAGACGAAGCCCGGGCGTCGTGCCGGCGTGCTGGTCTGCCATGAGGGACCGGGCCTCACCGAGCACACCAGGAACATCGCGGCCCGGCTGGCGGGGCTTGGCTACGCGGCGTTCGCCCTGGACTATCACGGCGACGGCAAGGTGATCGACGACGCCGACGAGCGGATGCGACGGATCGGGGCCTGGATCGCCGATGCCACAGGCATTCGCGCCCGTGCGCTGGCCGCCCTCGATGTGCTGAAGGCGCAGGAGGAAGTGGATAGCGCCAGGCTCGCCGTCATCGGCTACTGCTTCGGCGGCACGACGGCGCTCGAGGTCGGGCGCAGCGGCGCCGACGTCAGGGCAGTGATCGGTTTCCATTCCGGCCTCGCGACAGCGCGGCCGCAGGATGCGAAGAACATCAAGGGCAAGGTGCTGGTCTGCATCGGCGCCGACGATCCCATCATCCCGGCCGAGCAGCGCGCCGCCTTCGAAGCCGAGATGAAGGCGGCCGGCATAGACTGGCGGCTGCAGCTCTACGGCGGCGCCGGCCACAGCTTCACCAATCCGGCGATCGATTCGCGCGGCATGAAGGGCTTCTTCTATCACGAGGCGACCGATCGCCGATCGTGGAACGCCATGATCGAACTGTTCAACGAAACCCTGAAGTAGAGAAAGAAAAGAGAGGACAAGGAGAATGAAACGCCGTCACCTGCTGGCTGCGGGCACCGCTACGCTCGTTGCGCCGTCGATCGTCCGCGCCCAGGCAAAGTATCCCGAGCGACCGATCCGCCTGGTCATTCCGTTTCCGCCGGCCGGCCCCACCGACATCATCGGCCGCATGACCGCCGAGCGACTGACGACGATCCTCGGCCAGAACGTCGTGGTGGAGAACAAGGCCGGCGCAGCTGGGTCAATCGGCGCGGTCGAGGTCAAGAACGCCAAACCCGACGGGTACACGTTCCTGTTCGCGACGTCCTCGACCCACGCGATCAATCCCACGGCCTTCACCAAGCCGCCCTACGACCCGGTGAAGGACTTCACGCCGGTCTCCTCGATCTGCGTCAATCCGCTGATACTGATCGCCCATCCCTCGATGCCGGAGACGCTGATGGGCATGGTCGAGCTGATGAAGAAGAACCCCGGCAAGTATTCCTACGGCTCGTCGGGCACCGGTGGCATCACGCACCTCGCCGGCGAATACCTGAAGGCGTCGGTCGGCGGCATGGACGTCGTGCATGTGCCGTACCGCGGCTCGATGCCGGCACTACAGGACATGATGGCCGGCAACGTCATGTGGATGTTCGAGACCATAAGCACATCGCTGCAGCTTCATCGCTCCGGCCGCGTGCGCATCCTGGGCTTTGCCCACAACGCCCGCACGCCTGCCGCGCCCGATATTCCCACGATCATCGAGGCCGGCGTGCCGGGCTACGAGGCCTATACGTTCAACCTGATCCTGGGGCCCGCCGGCACGCCGCCGAACGTGGTCGGGACCATCGACGCGGCCACACGCAAGGTGATGACCGACAAGGGCTTCATCGCGGCCCTCGAGAAGATCGCGGCGGTGCCGACCGTTGACACGACGCCCGAACGCACGGCGAAGTTCATCAAGGACGAACTCGCCAAGTGGGCGCCGATCATCAAGGCTGCCGGCGTGAAGATCGAATAGCGCGAGGGTTCAGCGATAGCCGGCCGGCGGCGGCACGTTGCTGGGCGCCGGCGCGATCGGCGCCTGCTGCGGCATCTGCGACGGCGTCGGCAGGTTCATGGCACCTGGCCCGGAACCGACGCCGACCCCTGCCCCTTCGCTCGGCACAGCGACGCGGCCGGGGGCGTTCTGACCGGTGTTGCTGATGTAGTAGCCGGCGACGGCATTGGAATTGTCGCCGGCGGTCTTGGCCGGCACGTCGATCATGCCGATGCGCTGGCCGCGCTTGTCGACGCGATAGCCTTCGGCATCGAGCTGGAATCCCTCGTTGTCGATACGGACGCCGCCGGGTTGCGTGCGATACGCCGCGGGCGGCGTCGTTTCGCCATAGAGCGGCTGCGGCAGGGGATCACAGGCGGCGAGCGCCGATGCTCCGAGCACCGCGGCAATCAGACGTCTCGCAGCCATTGGATCCCCTTGTCCTGCGCCCGGCGGCCGGGCCTGTCTCCATTCCCATCATAGCGGAAACTGCACGCACCGCGGAAGACCTCCCGCCGCAGGCCCTGTGCTGAAAGGCGGGCCGCGGTTCAGGCCGCTTTCGCCATCACGCCATCGCGCAGTTCGCGGCGCAGGATCTTTCCGACATTGGTCTTGGGCAGATCCTTGCGGAACTCGATATGCTTGGGCCGCTTGTAGCCGGTGAGCTCGCGGGCGCAGTACTCGGCCAGCGCCTCTTTCGTCAGTCCGGGGTCCTTCTTCACCACGAACAGCATCACGGCCTCGCCGGAATTCGCGTCCGGTACACCGATGGCTGCACATTCGAGAACGCCCGGATGTGCCGCAACGACTGCCTCGACCTCGTTGGGATAGACCTTGAAACCCGAGACCGAGATCATGTCCTTCTTGCGGTCCACGATCTTGACGTAGCCCCGCTCGTCCATGACGCCGACGTCGCCGGTCTTGAAGAAGCCGTCGGCCGTCATGACCTTGGCCGTCTCTTCCGGTTGCCGCCAGTAGCCCTGCATGACCTGCGGCCCGCGAATTGCGATCTCGCCGGCCTCGCCCAGTGGCACACCCTGGCCGGCATCGTCGAGGATGCGCACCTCGACATTCGGCAACGGCAGACCGATCATGCCCGTATAGACCTCGGAATCGGTCGGGTTGCAGGTCACGCCGGACGAGGTCTCGCTGAGGCCATAGCCTTCGCAGATCGGACAGCCTGTGACGGCCAGCCACTTCTTCGCGACAGCCTCCTGCACGGCCATGCCACCGCCATTCGAGATGACGAGTTCGGAGAAGTCGAGCTTGGCGAACTCAGGCCTGTTCGCGAGGCCGTTGAACAGCGTGTTCACCGCCGGGAAGACGTTGATCCGGTGCTTGGCGAGATCCTTGATCGTCGCTGCGAGATCCCGTGGATTGGGGATCAGGATGTTGAGCGCGCCCGTGCGCAGGCCGAGCAGGCCGCAGGTCACGAACGCAAAGACATGATAGAGCGGCAAGGCGCAGACGATGGTGAGCTGGCCGGTGATCTTCCTGCGCTTGAGGCCCGGCTGCATCCAGGCTTCCGACGCCAGCAGGTTCGAGACCAAGGTGCGATGAAGGAGCGTGGCGCCCTTGGACACGCCAGTCGTCCCGCCGGTGTACTGCAGCACCGCGACATCGTCCGGACCGAGCTGCGGGCGGGTGAAATTCATGCTCCGGCCGGCGCTGAGCGCGTCGACGAACTTCACATGTCCGGGCAGCGTCCAGGCGGGCACCATCTTGCGGACATGGCGGACGACGAGGTTGACGATCATCCCCTTGGGAAATCCCAGGAGGTCGCCCATCGACGCGACAACCACGTGCTTGACGCTCGTGTGAGCAATCGACTTCTGCAGCGTGGTCGCGAAGTTCTCGAGGATGACGATCGCCTCGGCGCCCGAATCCCTGAGCTGGTGCTCGAGTTCGCGCGCGGTGTAGAGCGGGTTGACGTTGACTGCAATGAACCCGGCGCGCAGGACGGCGGCGACCACCACCGGATATTGCAGGATATTGGGCATCATGATCGCCACGCGATCGCCGCGCTTGAGGCCGCGGCTCTGCAGCCAGGCGCCGAAGGCAGCCGACAGGGTGTCGATCTCGCCGAAGGTCAGCGCCTTGCCCATGCAGACATAGGCGCGGCTGTCTCGGTGCTTGCCGAAGCTCTCCTCGAACAGGGAGACGACGCTCGGATAGGCGGACGGGTCGATGTCCGCCGGCACGCCCGGCGGGTAACTCTTGAGCCAGAACCGGTCCATGGCCGTACTCCCGCGATACGTCTTGGCCGGACTATAGCGTCCCGCAACGAAAAAAGGCCCGTCCTCTCGGACGGGCCTCTTTCGCGAAATCGGATCGTTGCCTAGGCAGCGGCCTTGGCAAACTTCTCGATGCGCTCCTGGACGGGGCGGACGGCATCGTCGGCGGCCTTGCGGACGAACGCGCCGAGGTCCTGCGCCTGGGCGATTCGGGTCTCGAGGCGGCCGCGCCAGTACTTGGCCGAGACGTCGAACGCCTCGAGCGGCGACTTGGCCGAGAGAAGGTCGCGCATGGCGGCGAAGCCGGCGTCGGCGTCTTCCTTGGCGACCTCGAGGATCTTGAGGCCGGCCTTGGCGGCGTTGTCGCGCGCCTGGGTGGCCTGCGCATTCATCTGCTCGGACGCGGTCTGCGCGGCCTTGCTGATCTGCTCGAAGCCCTCGGTCGCCTTGCGGACGCCGATCTGAGCGAACTCGCGGACGCGCTCGCCCGCGGCCTTGGTGGTCTCGGTAGCATGCTCGATCACGGTGTCGAGCGCGGCGGTGTTGGTGGTCATGTTCTCAGTTCCCGAAAATTGGATGGTGGTGCTCTACGCGGTGACGGGGCGTATATGGGATCGCCATTGTGCGTTGCAACATAAATTTGTGCACCGCGAGAAGAAAAATAGAATATCATTATTAATCAAATAGTTAACAGGCCGCCGGGGCAATTGCCTCTTGCCTTGAGGAAGCGCGGCGGAGGACAAATCGCAGAACGAACAAGACACAGGCGGACCATGGGAGGACGCCAATGGATCAGCAGCAGCTCTCGGGCATCGATGCGTCGTTCCTCTATCTGGAGACGCCCGAGACCCCAATGCACGTGGCGGGGTTGACCTATTTCCAGCTTCCGGACGGCTTCGAAGGCAGCTTCTACCAGCACTTCCGGAAGTTCTTCGAAAGCCGCCTGCACACCATCCCGATCTTCTCCAAGCGCCTGGCGCCGTCGCTCTACGATCTTGACCATCCGGGGTGGGTCGACGAGCCGGAACTCGACCTCGACTACCATCTGCGCGAGACGGCGTTGCCGGCGCCCGGGAGCGAGGAGCAGCTTGAAGAGGTGATCTCGCGCCTTCATGCCAACACGCTCGATCGCAGCCGTCCGCTCTGGCAGTTCTACGTCATCACCGGCCTCGCCAACGGCCAGGGCGTCCTCTACTCCAAGGTCCACCATGCCGCGATCGACGGTGGCGCCGGCATGGCGATCAACAAGGCGCTCTACGACGTGAGCGCGACACCACGCACGGTGGAGCCGCCGCCGCCCAGGGCCGCATCGACGGCGAGCGCGCCGGTCTCGCCCACGGCGGTCGATCCGGTGAAGGGCATCGCCGACATCATGGGCAACATGATGCGCCAGCAGCTCAAGCTCTGGCAGGCCGCCCCCGACATCGTGAACTCGATGACCAATGCCTTCCTCGGCAAGCCCGGCGAGACGCCGAAGGCGCTCGGCACGTTGCAGAGCCTGGTCAGCCAGCTCCCGACGCTCAGCGCACCGAGGACGCCGTTCAATGCCACGATCACGCGCGAACGCAGCTATGCCGCGCGCACGATCTCGCTCTCAGACGCCAAGGCGATCGCCAAGGCGGGCGGCGCCAAGCTGAACGACGTGGTGATGGCAGTGTGCAGCGGCGCGATCCGGCGCTACCTGCAGGAGAAGGGCCAGCTCCCCGACAAGCCGCTGATCGCCGGCGTGCCGATCAGCCTGCGTGAGCCCGGCGACACACGGCAGAACAACCAGGTGTCGGGCATGCTCTGCCAGCTCGCGACCGACCTCGCCGATCCCGCGGAGCGGCTGCGGACGATCGTGAAATCGTCGACTGAATCCAAGCAGATCGCCGGCACGTTCCGCGACGCCGTCCCGCAGGATTTCGCCTTCGTCGGCGCGCCGATCCTGCTGCAGCTCATGATGCGGGTCTATGGACGGAGCGGGCTTGCCGACAAGCTGCCGATGCCGATGAACGTCACCATCTCCAACGTGCCCGGCCCGCCGATGCCGCTCTACTGCGCCGGCGCCAAGGTGACGGCGCTGCACCCCGTGTCGATCCCAGCGCACGGCGCGGCGCTCAACATCACCGTGCAGAGCTACATGGATGCGCTCAACTTCGGCCTCACGGCCGACCGGCGCGCCGTGCCCGATGTGGCGAGGCTCGGGGATTACCTCGTCGAAGCAACCGACGAGCTGAAGAAGGCCGTTGTGGGCAGTTGAAACCCTTCCGCCCGATTCCGATATGTGAGACTCTGGCCGGAACGAACAAGGAGGCCAAATGACGGCTGCCGCTGAAGCGTTGCGTCCCCCCTCTCGGACGCTGCTGTTGCTGGAAGGCCGCGCCCTGCAGGAGCTCGGTGCGTTCATGCTGCTGCGGCCCTGGCTTTCCGCCGCACCACGCGGCGATGGCCATCCCGTCCTCGTCTTTCCGGGCTTGCTGGCGAGCGATCTCTCGACCCAGCCGCTGCGGTCCTTCCTCAAGGCACAGGGCTACGCCGCGCACGGCTGGCAGCAGGGCCGCAATCTCGGCCTGCGTCCGGGCATCGAGCCGGGAATGCTCGACCGGGTCGAAGAGCTCTACGAGCGTTACGGCCGGCGCAAGATCAGTCTCGTCGGCTGGAGCCTGGGCGGCATCTACGCCCGCCAGCTCGCCAAGCGCGTGCAGGACAAGGTGCGTTGCGTGATCAGCCTCGGCAGCCCCTTCACCGGCAGTCCGAAGGCCACCAACGCCTGGCGCGTCTACGAGTTCGCTTCGGGCCAGAAGGTCGACGACAGCGGCCAGCACATTGCAGGGCCGCTCGCCGAGCCGCCGCCCGTGCCGACGACGTCGGTATTCAGCCGCTCCGACGGTATCTGCGCCTGGCAGACGTGCGTGAACGTCGAGGGCGAGCAGGTCGAAAACATCGAGGTCTACGGCAGCCACTGCGGACTGGGCCACCATCCGGCCGCCGTCTACGCCGTCGCCGACCGGTTGGCCCAGCCTGAAGGGCAGTGGAAGAAATTCGACCGGTCCGGGTGGAAGAGCGTCGTCTTTCCCGACTGGACGCGCCCCTAGGACTTCTTCTCCACGCTGGCGCGGATCTCGTCGTAGGACTCCTTCATCCGCTCCTGCACGATCTTGAACGCCTCGGTGCTCGACTTCTGCACCAGCTCGGCGATGTCGCGCGTGTTGGCGATCGCCGCCTCCATCGCCTTCTTGGCGAATTCGGCCTGCTTGGTCAGCACTTCCTGCGCGTTGCCGCCCGGCTTGTATTCCTGAACCATCGCGGTGACGTCCTTCACCGCCGCCTCGAAGATCTCGCGCTGCTTCTTCGCGATCTCGTTGGCGCCACCGGCCATCGCCTGCCATGACCGGGTCATGGCATCCAGATTCTTCTGATGGTGTTCCATGATCTTGCTCATGTCCAAGGATGGGACCTTGAGCTGCTCGCCCAGGTTCTTGAACATATCCGTGAAGTTCTGTGGTGCATCGGCCATACGAACCTCCTGTGGAATTACAGACGCAGCTTCAACCCCTGCTCCAGCGCATGCAAGGCCAATCCGGCCAGCCCGCCGATCATGGCACCATTGAAACGGATATATTGCAGATCGCGCCCGACCGTCAGTTCGATGCGACCGATCAGCACGTCGATGTCCCAGGATTTCACCTGATCGGCGATGAAGCGTCCGACACCGCTCTTCTGGCTCTCCACGAAATCGGCGAGGACGCGGACCATGCCGCGATTGATCTCCGCCCGGACGGCGGGATCGCGCGCGAGTTGGCTGCCGACATCGACCAGCATGGCCTCGAACTGCCGCCGGACCTGGCTGTCGTCGGCGCACGCATCCTGCTCCAGGAAGGTGCGCAGGCTCTCCCAGGCGCCTTCGGCCACCGTGGCGATCTCCTGACGCGCGAGAAGATCGCGCTTCAGGCCTTCCGCGCGGCGCGCGAAGGCCTGCGAATGTCGCAGGCGCTCGATGAAGCCCGACACGAAGCTGTCGAACTCCAGGCGCAGCGGATGCCTGGAGTCGGCGCGCGCATCCCTGATGAAGGCCGTGGTCGACGCCACGATCTTGCGCAGCAGGTAGGCGTCCGCGCGATAGAGGTTGAACAGCGCCGGCAGCTCCTGGCGGATCTTCTCGCGCAACGCTGCCAGCGTCTCCTCGTTGCCGAGGACGCTCTCCAGCGCGACCAGCAGCTCGTCGAGCAGACGTTGGTGCCGCCCTTTCTCGGTAACGGCGGTCAGCAGGCCGGCCGCCAGCGGCGCAAGTTCGATCCGTTCGAGTTCGGCCATGACGCGCCGGCCGATGAATCCCTTGAGCCCGGATTGGTCGATCGAGGCCAGGGCCTGCGGCATCATCCTCATGACGAAACCGGCAAGGGCTGCGCTGCGCTCGCGGTCGCTCAGCCATTCCGACACGAGGGCGGCGAAGTCGACCTCGCGCAGGCGCGCCTCGACCGGGCCCGGCGCCAGGAAGTTGGTCTCGATGAACTCGCCCAGGTTCTCGGCGATGCGATGATGGTTGCGCGGCACGATCGCCGTGTGCGGGATCGGCAGGCCGAGCGGCCGCCGGAACAGCGCCACGATGGCATACCAGTCGGCCAGCCCACCGACCGTCGCCGCCGCCGCGAACGCCGCGAGGTAGCCCCAGGCCCAGTGCAGCGGCTCGTAGTGCCGGGCCACGACGAACAAGGCCGCCGTCGCCATCAGCAGCAGCGTCGCCGCGATCTTGATGCGGCGCAGCGCGCGGGCGCGCTCGGCATCGCGATCGCCGAGCGGGATCAGCTGCTCGCCCACACGTCCAGCACGTAGCGATTGTCGGCCGCGAGCTTCGCCATCCAGGCCTCGCCGGCGGCTCCGTCGTCCCCTGTCCTGTCGCGATGCAGGGCGATCAGGGCGCGCCTGACATCGGGCTCCATCCGGCCGCCATCGCCGCAGACGAAGATGATCGCACCCTGATCGATCAGGGCCGTCACCTTCTCCGCCTTCTCCCTGACGAGATCCTGCACGTAGGTTTTCCTTCCGTCGTGCCGCGAGAACGCCACTTCGAGGTCGACGATGCCGGCGTCGGCCTGCTCCTTCAGCTCGCTGCTGTAGATGTAGTCCTGATCCGGATGACGACAACCGAAGAACAGCAGGGCCGGGCCGAGGGCGCGCCCTTGCGCCTTGAGCGCGGCGCGCTCGCGCAAGAAGCCGCGGAAGGGCGCAAGGCCAGTGCCGGGGCCGATCATGATGATCGGCGCCGCCGGATCCACCGGCAGACGGAAGCCGACCTTGGTTTCCTTCACGAAGGCCTGCACCGTCGTGCCCGCCGCCTGGCGCGCGAGGTGGTTGGAACACACGCCGTAATAGACGCCGGACCCGGCACGCGCCGGTCCTTCGACCACGGCCACCGTCATCGAGCAGCGTGCCCCGTCGGCGACCGGCGACGACGAAATCGAATAGGAGCGCGGCGTCATCAGCGGCATCATCTCGAGAAACGCTGCGAACGGCAGCTCGCAGGCGGGCAACTCCTCGAGCAGGTCGAGGACCGAGCGGCGCTTGGCGAGGATCTCGCCACGGAAGCGCTCTTCTTCCAGCAAGCTTTCGAGCTTCGGCCGCGTGAAGGGGCAGCGTGTATGCTGCGCCATCATCTGGATCTGCTTGCGCGTGGCGGGGAGCTGAAGCTCGAGATAATCCGACAGCAGGCGATGGACCGAGATGGCTTCACCCACGGGCAGCGACGCCCGTCGGCCTTCCGTCGCCGTCAGGACGACATGGGCGCCCGGCGCAAAGCCGAAGCGCCGAACCACCCGGTCGACCAGCGCCGCCGCGTTCTGCGGCACGATGCAGAGATGGTCGCCGGCGCGGTAGCTGACGCCGTCGGGCAACAGCACCTCGATGTGCCGCGTGCTACGGCCCGATTTGTCCGGGCTCTGCAGCTCGCGATTGGCCAGCACCTGCATCGGCAGCGCGCCATGCACGCCGATCAGCGGATGGGCGGGCAGCCTGCCGACGGTCTGCACCTGATAGAGCGGCTCGTGCGCGGTCGCCGACTCGACATCAAGCTTGATGCCGAGCTTCCCGGCGACGGCCGGCAGCAGGGGCTCGTACCAGGACCGGAAATGGCCATCGAGGTCCTCCTTGGCGTCGCCCTCGCCGCGCGCATGGATCCGCTCCGCCCCTTTGGCCGCCATCAACTCGTCGATCCGGCGCGGCACGGCCTGGTAGGTCGAGGCCCAGTCGCGGTTACCGCAACCGAACACCGTGTAGCGCACGCCCTTCAGCGCGCCGTCCGGCGCCTCCTGCAACGCCTTGATGAACCGACCGGCATTGTCGGGCGGCGCGCCGTTGTAGGAGGCGCAGACGATGGCCACCGCGCCTTCGGTCGGCAGCTTGCCAGCCATGTCATCGAGGCTCGCGAGCGTCGCGGCGAAGCCCGCCGCCTCGGCATCCTCGGCGATCGACCGGGCGAGTTCTTCGGCCGTGCCCATGTTCGAGCCGAACAGCACGGCGAGCCTGCCGCCATGACTGGCAGCCGCTTTCTTCGCCGCCTTACGTGGCGCGGGGCCGGCGGCTGTGACGGCAGCGCCGCTGCCGCGCACCACGTCCGGCCGCATTCGGACCCGCATCACCAGACCTTCCGGCTTGATGGTGAGCGATTCCTTGATCTTGAGCTGATAGCGCGTGTGGTCGATCAGCCGGAAGCGCTGCAGGATCATGCCCAGCACCAGGGTCGCCTCGGTCATGGCGAACTGGCGGCCGATGCAGGCGCGCTGGCCGTTGCCGAACGGCTTGAAGGCGTGCGGCGGTATCTTCGCCTCGCGTTCGGGCGCGAAATTGTCGGGATTGAAGACCTCGGCCTGTGGCCCCCACACCGACTTGTCGCGATGGAGCATCGCGGTCAGCACGGTGACGAAGGTGCGCTTTCTGAGCTTGTACTTCCCGCCGATCGTTTCGTTCTGGTACGGGTAGAGGCCGAAGGCCGGCGCGGTCGGCCACAGGCGCAGCGACTCCTTCAGGATCTGGCCGATATAGCCGAGCTGATTGACCTGTTGCGCCGTCGGTTTCGCGTTGATGTCGCGGCCCAGCACGCGATCGACCTCCTCGTAGGCCTTCTGCAGCACATGCGGGTTGTTCAGCAGGAAGTAGACCGCGAAGGACAGCATCCCGCTCGTGGTCTCGTGGCCCGCGATGAGGAACGTGTTCATCTGGTAACGGATGTTGACGTCGTCGAGCCGCTCGCCGGTCTGCCTGTCGATGCCGCTCAACATGAAGCCCAGAAGGTCGGGCTTTGCCTGGTCGTCCGCCGGCACCTCGCGGCGCTCCCTGATAATGCGGTCGGCGATGCCGTTCATGAAGCCGACGTCCTGCTCGAGCTTCTTGCGGCTCTTGCGCTGGGTGATGTCCTCGAGCGGCAGGCCGCGCATCTTCATGACGGCTTCGAGGGCGCGCACCAGCGACTCGACGTAGGGGTGGTTGTCGCTGCGGTAGAAGGAGTTGAAGCGGTAGTTGAAGCCGCACAGGCCGATCGTGTCGAGGGTGAGCGCCGTCATGTCGCGCACCACGTCGATCTCCTCGTCGGCGTTCAGCCGCTCCCACTTGGTCACGAGCTGCTCGGCGATGTCGAGCATGCCTTCGTGGTAGGTCTGCATCATGCGATGCGCGAAGGTCGGCAGCAGGATGTTGTGCGCCTTCTGCCAGTTGGGCTCCTGCGTCTCGGCGGTGAACAGTGCGTCGCCGCCCAGCATGCGCACGCGGCGGAGCGAGCCGCGGACCGCCTTGTCGAAGCGCTTCTCGTCGCACAGCTCGGCCACCAGGTCGGCGCCGGAGACGACGACCAGCGGCGTTCCCATCATGTCGAGCCAGAAGATCGGCCCCTGCTCGCGGGCGATGCGCATCAGGTCCTGGACCGGTGCGCCGCCGTCGACGGTGAGCATGTTGCCGAGCACCGGCGTGCGCGGCGGATGGGGAATCGGATAGAGCTTGTTTCGCGCCATGAGGCGTCGTTCCTCCCGGTCTTGCGCTCCTTATAGCAAGAGACCCCGGTTTCTGTCGTATAGTCCGGCAACGCATCGTTCCGGGGAGGAAGCCTTGAAGGTCGGATATATCGGCGTCGGCAACATGGGCGGCCCCATGTGCCGCAACATCATCAAGAAGAGCAACCACGCGGTCACGGTGTTCGACCTCAATCCGGCGGCGGTGAAGACCTGCACCGACCTGGGCGCGACGGCGGCCAAGTCGGTCGCCGAGGCGACCCGGGGCGCCGACATCGTCATGACCTCGCTGCCGATGCCGCGGGACGTCGAGGCCGTGACGCTGGGCGACAACGGCATCCTCGCCAACATCGGCAAGGGCCAGACCTACATCGACCTCTCGACCAACGCGCCCTCGATGGTGAAGAAGATCGGCGCGGCGATGGCCGCCAAGGGCATCGCCATGCTCGACGCGCCGGTGAGCGGCGGCGTCGTGGGCGCCGAGGCCGCGACCATCGCCATCATGGTGGGCGGCGAGAAGAAGGTGTTCGACGACGCCCTGCCCGTGCTGCAGTCGTTCAGTGCCAACGTGATCCACATGGGCCCGCTCGGCAGCGGCACGGTGGCCAAGCTGGTGAACAACATGATGGCCTTCTGCAACATGGCCTCGGCGGCCGAGGGGCTGATGCTCGGCGTCAGCGCGGGTCTCGACCCGGAGAAGCTGGTGCAGGTGGTCGCGAGCTCGAGCGGCAATTCCAACGCCTTCAAGATGTTCTCCGACCGCGCGCTCAAGGGCCAGTTCTCGCCGCCGTCGTTTGCGCTCAACCTCGCGCACAAGGATCTGCACCTCGCGCTGGAGCTCGGCGACGAGCTCGACGTGCCGCTGCCCATGGGCTCGGCCACCCACAACCTGCAGCGCATGGCGCGCCGCATGGGGCTGGGCGGCAACGACAGCGCGGCGATCCTGCAGGTCTACGAGAGCGTGCTGAAGAAGACGGTCAAACCCTAGGCGAGATGTCGCTCGATGAGGCGGGCGACATGGTCGGCATGGGTGCCGGCCACGTCGTGATCGCCGCCCGGCACGATTTCCAGTCGCGCGTTGGGCAGGCGCGCTTCGAGATGGCGGCCGACCGCGACCGGGCTGATCGCGTCGGCATCGCCCCAGATCAGGAGCGTCGGCGCCGCGATCTTCTCGACCGGCACGGGCGGTGAGGCCCGCGCCGCGGTGATCCACTCGGCGGCGTTCGGGAACGACCGGCGATAGTCCGGCCGCCAGTCGGACGCCCCCAGCCCGGTCATGTCGACGCCGCCCGAGGTCACGCACAGCACCAGCCGGCGCACCATCTGCGGCCGCGCCAGCGCGGCGCGGGCGGCGATCACGCCGCCCATCGACTGCGCCACCAGGTCGACCGGCCGGTCCATCCGCGCGGTCACCAGCGCCACCAGATCGTCGAGGCCGCGCACCGCCGGATCGTGCGGCTGGCTGCCGAGGCCCGGCCAGGCGAAATGCTCCCGGGGCCGGTCGGCCGGCAGGCGGCCGGCGACCGGCTTCCAGAACTCCGCCGAGCCGCCGGCGCCGGGAAGAAACAGGATCGTCATGGGCTCCTCCGCCGCCTCAAATGGACGCCTGACTGTCCAGAATCGACCTGTCCAGAATCCGGCACCTTGGAATCATTGGGTTTTTCCCGCGCTATGGACAGTTCTGGACAGTTCTGGACAGCGCCTGTCCATAACTGTCCAGAACTGCCGTCACGGTCCGGAGATCCGCGCGAGGAAGTCCGGCAGCTTGCGGCCGACCGACAGCAGGTAGCGGCCCATTGCGCCCGCGACCCTGGCGACGGCGGGACGCCGGCCCATGCGCTCGCGCCAGGCCTGCAGCCGGGGATGCGCGTCGCCCATCGGCGCGCCCATGCGGTCGCCGAAGAGCTGCGCCATGTAGAAGGCGATGTCGGCGTAGCCGTAGGCGCCGGCCAGCCACTCCCGGTCGCCAAGCGTCCGTTCCATCTCGTCGTAGAAGCGCGCCGCGGCCTCGCGCGCGCCGGGCGCCCTGGGATCGCCCATCAGGCGGATGATGTGCGGGAAATAGACCTCGTCCGACTTGTGCTCCAGGAGCCGCGCCCGGGCACGCGCCTTCGGTTCCAACGGCCACAGCGCCGGATCGCGCTTCAGCGTCTCGAGGTACTCGAAGATCTGCGTCGAATCGAAGAGCTCAAGGTCACCGTCGACCAACACGGGAACCTGGCGCTTGGGATTGATGCGCAGCACCTCGGGATGCTTGGGCTCGTAGAGCGTCTTCATCGCGAAGGGAACCATCTCGAGCTCGAAGGGAATGCCCTTCTCGCCGAGCGCGATCTCGGCCTTGGCGCCGAACATGCTGAGGGGACCGGAATAGAGCTTCATGGCGGCGACTCTAGCGCCGTTGTGCGCCACGCCCTGCCCGGAAATTTCTCACATCAGCATGAGCGTGCCGCCGGCTGACCAGACGCTTGGCCTGCCTCGTTTCACCCTGTAAGTCTGCGGGCGACGACGACCTACGCGGGGTGACTCTCACTCTCCTGGACCGCGAGCGTCCCGCTCGCTCATCTCATGAGGCGCGCGGGACGCGCGCGGTCCGGAAGAGCATGATCGCAGCCCTCACATCAGCATGAACATGGCGAGGGCGGCCGACGCCATCACGGCCGCCGTCGCCCAGCCCAGCACCTGCTGCCAGACGTTGGCGGTGAAGGCCCCCATCACCGCGCGCCGCGACGCCACGACCATCATGGCGGCGATGATCGGCACGACGATCACGCCGTTCAGCACCGCCGACCAGATCAGCGCCTTGATCGGCTCGACGGGCAGGAACACCACGCCGAGCCCGATCAGGATCGAGGCGGCGATCACGATGTAGAAGCGCGGCGCCTCGCGCCAGTCGCGCTCCAGCCCGGTCCGCCAGCCCCACACCTCGGCCACCGCGTAGGCCGCCGAGCCGGCCAGAACCGGCACCGCGAGCAGGCCGGTGCCGACGACGCCCAGGCTGAACAGCAGGAACGCCGCCTCGCCGGCGATCGGCCGCAGCGCCTCGGCCGCCGCCCGCGTGCTCTCGATGTCGGTCCGGCCGGCGGCGTGCAGGGTCGCCGCCGTCGTCAGCATGATGAAGAAGGCCACCAGGTTCGACACCGCCATGCCGACCGTGGTCTCCCAGCCGATGCGCGTCAGCTCGCGCGCGGCCTGCTCGGGATGCTCGGTGAGCGGTGCCGCGTCGGGATCGGCCTCCTCGTCCTCGACCTCCTGCGAGCTCTGCCAGAAGAACAGGTAGGGGCTGATCGTGGTGCCGAACACCGCCACGATCAGCATCAGCGTCTCGCGATCCCAGGCGAAGCGCGGCACCAGCGTGCCGAGCCCGACCGCCCGCCAGTCGATGTCGGCGGTGAACACGACGCCGACATAGGCGAACAGCGAGAAGGTCAGCCACTTCAGGTAGCCGACATAGCGGTGGTAGGGCACGAACACGATCGCCAGCAGCGACAGCACCGCGAACAGGACGGTGAAGAGATGCTGGCCTCCGCCCGCGAGCAGCGCCACCGAGGCGCCCATGGCGGCGAGGTCGGCGCCGACGTTGATGGTGTTGGCGACCAGCAGCAGCGCCACCACCGCCATCACGAGCGGCCGGGGAAACACCCGGCACATGTTGGCGGCGAGCCCATGGCCGGTGACGCGGCCGATGCGGGCGCTGACCGACTGCACCGCGACCATCAGCGGCCAGGTCAGCACCACCGTCCACAGGAGCCCGAAGCCCGCCTGGGCGCCGGCCTGCGAATAGGTCGCGATGCCGCTCGGATCGTCGTCGGCCGCGCCGGTGATGACGCCGGGGCCCAGCCGCTTGATCAGTCCCGGCGAAGAGGTCGCGACCATGGTCCCCCGAACGGCCTGCAGCGGCTTGCCGGAAGGTCCGGTCCCGCCTGCCGCTTCGTGTACCCAAACCGGGCGTGCCGCGCTACGGCCGGAACATCGATCCGACACGGATACGGCAGACCATTGTTTCCGGACCTACTGTCTTCCCCTGCAGATCGAAAACACCTCCTTCCGGAATCATCCGAAAAATGCACCGCTATGGCTTCCCCCGCGGCGGTGATGGCCGCCGACGCGAGGCTGAGGCCAACTTCTTGAAACACAACGCGCTCTCCGCCCCGCAGGACAACGAATGACGCCTGGACAGGTCGTGTCCTCATGTCCGTCGTCGTCCTTTTCCCGGGCGCACCCCGGGCGTCGCTGAAAGGCGCATCTCGAAAAATCCGCCGCTCCCGACTCTCCAGGGAACGGCCGTCGAGACTGTCAGGCCAGTGTCGCGCTCGCTTCTCGTCCTTTGCCCGGGACGAAGCGGCCGTGCCGCCCGTTCGGTGTGGGATTGCTCCCTTCCGGCCGCCTCTCCCGCACGACGGGAGGATCGGCAGCCTCTGGTTCTTGGGCCCCCTCCAGGATCTCGGCGGCCGGTCGCCGAGGGCTCCGCATTTGTCGGGTCCGGTATCACGTACATGGCCATGGCCTGACCGTCCTGCAGCCCAAGATGAGGGACCGGAGTCGACCTCAGTGCTCTCTGGCGGGCTGCGGACGCGCCGCGGGATCTGACGGTGTGGGTATGTGCCTCACATCCATGCCTGGGGCGCCGCCGCTTATGGCCAAGCGGCGGTCTTTCTCCCGTCCCCTGTTGCTTGTTGATCGGGCGAAGGGTCCCTTTCCCTTCCGCCCCGGCGGGCTGGCGCTTCGGCTCCGAAGGAGCCCCTCTTGCTACGCGTGTGGAGTCACGGGTGCCGCCGGACCGATGAAGCCCCCGCGAGATCACGTGGGGCCCCGCACCGCGACGGGTGCAGGTCGGCCAATATAGTCTTTTTCCTAGCATATTCCTGCTGAACCTGCAACTCTCTTTTCGCAGGACTGCCAAGCATGCAAAGCCAGGCTGCTAGCAGTGCTGGCACGGCGATAGGGGTAGTTTCCTAATTTGAAATGGCGGCGTTACCGGAAGCCAAACAGTCGTCTCCACGTGCCCATGTGGGTACGCGAGGGCACGATTCGGCTATGTCAGCAAATTGACGTGTATCGAAAGGCGATAGTAGCGATTGCAAACCACGGTCACGCCGTGCCGGGCCGCTGGGTTTCCCATTTTGCAATACCGGCGCGCACCTCAAGTAGCCTTTCTTGAGGAACCCTGATCGCGATGGGGTAGCGGTTCGCGGAAAGCTGGAAGGCCAGAACGGTGTCCCCCTCGACAGAGGGAGTGGTCGCGAAGCCATAACATGGAAAATCGACCGTCTGCGTCGGATGAGGCGGGCAATGCTCGACTATCGCCGCAACGATTGCTGCAGCCCCTTCCGCGTTGAGGTGGAGATTGACCACCTTTCCATCCTGCAAGTGAATGTCCAGGTCTAGAGTCGTGTCCGTGCGGGTGCCCGCGTGAACCCGTGTGATCATCGGCTTCATTGGCTGATCCTCTATGTTTGGTCGAACGGAAGTTTTAGCTGCCTTTGATCTTGGTGGGCGGCTTGACGATCTTTTTCAATTTGCCTACGAACGCGACTTCGCTTTCGTCCGCGCCAGAAAGGCGGGCGAGTTCTACGAACTTCTCGTGCTGCGTTTTCTTGCGCTTCTTTGCGCGCTTTTCTTTTGGCATCAAATCGCGCTTTCTCCGCCACGAGGCGTTTGTGAGTACGTCAGGCGAACCGTCGCGGGCCCTACTGGGCGGCGACGTAGCTCGTATGGGTGATGAGGCCGGTTGCGGGCCGCCAGAGGTGAAGCGCCACGCCGGGCGGGTCCATGGTGAGCGAGAGCTTGCCCCCGTCGCGCAGGTCGAGCAGGACCTGATGGGCGGTGCCCGGCCCGATCGAGGCCAGGGTGCCGGCCCAGCGGACCTGGATCGGCCGGTGGACGTGGCCGCACAACACGCGCTCGACGTTGCCGTGGGCGCGCACGAGCTCGGCCAGGCGCCCCTCGCCCTCGTTGAGGCGCATCCCGTCCATCGCTTCGATTCCGCAGGCGAACGGCGGGTGATGCATGAAGAGGAGCGTCGGTCGGCCGCTTTCGCCTAGCCGTGCCTCGAGCCAGTCGAGCCGCTCGGCGCAGAGCGCGCCCCAGCTCTTGCCCGGCACCAGCGTGTCGAGCGCGATCAGGCGCAGCGGCAGGTCCTCGATCACGTACTGCAGGAAGCCGGCCTTCGGCAGGTAGGCATGGTCGGGGAAGGTCGCACGCAGCGGATCGCGCGAATCGTGGTTGCCGGGGATCAGGTGGTACGGCATGGCGAGCTGCGACAGCACGCGCCGCAGGTTGGCGTATTCCTCGGGCTTGCCGCCGTCGACCAGGTCGCCCGTCACCAGCGCGATGTCGGGCCGGGGATCGAGCGCGTTGACGTGGGCGACCGCACGTTCGAGATAGCCCGTCGTGTCGATGCGGCCGTAGAGCAACTCGCCCTCGCCCTTCAGGTGGGTGTCGGTGATCTGGACGATCAGCATGTCTATCCAACTCCAATCATGCTCATTTGGACCGCGCGCTCAAGAACCTGAGCGAGCCGGAGGCTCGCGGTCCGGAAGATCATGAGCCATCCTTCAGGTGGAACGGCAGCGACGCCAGCTCGGGCACCACGTCCCTGACTTCGTCGAAGAACACGATGAAGTGGCGCGCCACCAGGCGCTGCAGCTCGGGGCCGGGCTGGTCGTCGCCGTCGGCGGTCGTCATCTCCAGCCCGTCGCGCGTGCGCACCCAGAGCAGCGTGCCGCGCGGCGCGTCGGCGAAGCCCTCGAAGCTCAGCAGGCCGAAGGCGACGGCCTTGCGCCGGCGGGCATGCCCCGCCAGGGGGTTGTTGCGCGCGAGGTCGCAGAGCGCGAAGGCGAGCCTGCCCTTCCCGCCCGCCGGCAGCGCCGCCTCGTACTCGCGCGTCGCAATCCTGCCGATTTCGTCGTGCACCTTCGTCGCTCCACATGGCCGGAACCCGCCGGCGCACCATTACCGCAGGTGCGGCAGGACGGCCACAGGCTGCGGAGGCGTGCAATGTCCGACACCCTGGAGCGCGTGACGCGGATCGTCGAAGAGCATCTCGGCTCGGCGGGCGGGCCGATCACCGAACGGTCGCGGTTCGCCGAGGATCTCGGCGCCGACAGTCTCGACACGGTGGAGCTGGCCATGGCGTTCGAGGACGCCTTCCACGTCGAAATCTCCGACGCCAGGGCCAGGCAGCTCCTGACCGTGGGCGAGGCGGTGGCCTATATCGACAGCCTGCCGAAGGTCGTGAAGAAGAAAAGGCGGCTGCGCCGCGGATAGACTACAGTCCGCGGCCCCATCGAGACACAGAGGCCCCATGACCGCATCGCAACGCATCGACGAACTCATCGCGGGGATCGCCGACTGGCGCGGCAAGACCTTCGCCCAGGTCCGCAAGGCCATCCTCGCGGCCGACCGCGGGATCGTCGAGGAATGGAAATGGATGGGCAGCCCGGTGTGGTCCCGCGACGGCATGATCGCGGTCGCCAACGCCCACAAGGGCAAGGTGAAGCTCACCTTCGCCTACGGGGCGCGCCTCCCCGATCCCGGCAAGCTCTTCAACGGAAACGACACCGGCAACACGCGCCGGTCGATCGATTTCCTCGAGGGCCACAAGGTGAACGAGAGTGCGCTGAAGACGCTGGTCCGCGCCGCCATTGCGTACAATCAAGGGAAGAAGAAGGCGCCCAGGGCCAAGAAGGCCTGAAGGTCTCGAAGAATCCTTCGCTTCGCTCGGGATGACAGGTAGCGACACCGAGCGGCGCTCTCGGACATTGCAGAGCAATGTCCTGTCGCTCATCGGCCGAGCCGCTGGCTCGGCCTAAACCCATTCACGATCGGATAACGCCGCTCCTTGCTGATGTTGCGGGCGGTGATCTTCACGCCGGGTGGGGCCTGGCGGCGCTTGTATTCGGCGCCCTCCAGCAGGCGCCAGATGCGGTCGACGACTTCGGGGTCGTGGCCTTCCTTCGCCAGTGCGGCCGTGTCGAGGTCGCGCTCGATCAGGCCCTTCAGGATGGCGTCGAGCACCGGATAGGGCGGCAGCGAATCGGAGTCCTTCTGGTCGGGCCGCAGCTCGGCCGAGGGCGGCTTGTCGATGATGCGCGGCGGGATCACGATCCCCGCCCGGCCCATCGCGCCCACCGGCAGGTGCGCGTTGCGCCAGCGGCAGAGCTCGAACACCGTGGTCTTGTAGACGTCCTTCAGGACGTTGAAGCCGCCGTTCATGTCGCCGTAGAGCGTGGCGTAGCCGACCGCCATCTCCGACTTGTTGCCGGTCGTCACCACCATGCCGCCGAGCTTGTTCGAGACCGCCATCAGCGCCACGCCGCGGGCGCGCGCCTGGATGTTCTCCTCGGTGACGTCCTCGGGCCTGTTGCCGAAGAGCGGCGCCAGCATGGTGCGGAACGCCTCCATCGCCGGGCCGATGTTCACGATGTCGTAGCGGATGCCCAGCGCCTTGGCACAGGCTTCGGCGTCCTCCAGCGAGGCAGCCGACGTGTAGGGCGACGGCATCATGATGGCGTGCACGCGCGCCGGCCCCAGCGCGTCGGCCGCCACCGCGGCGGTGATCGCCGAATCGACGCCGCCGGAAAGGCCGATGACGACCGAGGGGAAACCCGTCTTGTTCACGTAGTCGCGCAGCCCCAGCACCATCGCCTGGTAGATCGACTCGATGTCGCTCAGCTCCGGCGCGATGGGGCCGGGCTCGATCTCCCACCCTTTTCCATTGCGGCGGAACTCCACGGTCGTCACCTGCTCGGCGAAGGAGGCGAGCTTCACCTTGAGCGCGCGGTCGGCGCCCAGCGCGAAGGAGCCGCCGTCGTAGACGACCTCGTCCTGGCCGCCGACCTGGTTGAGGTAGACGAAGGGCAGGCCGCTCTCGACCACGCGCTTGACGCCGAGCTGGACGCGCACGTCGGTCTTGCCGACCTCGTAAGGCGAGGCGTTGGGCACCAGCAGGATCTCGCCGCCGGTTTCGGAGATGCACTCCACGACGTCTGAGGTCCACACGTCCTCGCAGATCGGCACGCCGATGCGCACGCCGCGGAACACCAGCGGACCCGGCATCGGACCCGGGGCGAAGACGCGCTTGTCGTCGAACACGCCGTAGTTGGGCAGGTCGAGCTTGAAGCGCTTGCCGACGATCTCGCCTTTGTCGAGGGCCACGATGGCGTTGTAGAGCTTGCCGTCCTCGCGCCACGGCGTGGTGACGAACAGCGCCGGGCCGCCGTCAGCCGTGTCGGCGCGCAGCGCCTCGACCGCCTCGCGGCAACGCTCCTGGAAGGCGGGCTTCAGCACCAGATCCTCGGGGAAGTAGCCGGCCAGCACCAGCTCGGGGAACAGCACCAGGTCGGCGCCTTGTGCTTTAGCCTCGGCGCGCGCGGCACGCACCTTGGCGAGATTGCCGGCGACGTCGCCGACCTTGGGATTGAGCTGGGCCAGGCCCACCTTGAGGGTGTCGGTCATTTGCGCGGGAGTTTGGCTCAGGGGAGCGCGCCACTCCAGTGGCGCCATCGGTGCCGATCGGGACAAGAGCGCGCAAGATGCGCGCGGTCCGGATGATTCATGATCTTTCGGACCGCGAGCGTCCCGCTCGCTCATGCCGACGTCGAATAGATTCACGCCCTCTGGAGTCGCGCGCTCCCTTGAAAGACCCGCTCCCACAGTCACCCGATCCGATCACCCGATCTTGAGCGGCGGTTGTCGGCGCGATCCCGCGCTCGTGAATGGCTGCGACGGCGGGCAGCGGTGTAGCCATGATCCCGCCCCTGTTGCGCGCGGCCGTCGCCGCAATGGGCTGCTTGCCTCGGATCGTCACAGCCCTCGGATCGTCACAACCACGGGAGAGACATGAACCGTCCTTCGCTTGCCGCCGCGCTGTCGGCCGCCGCCCTCGCACTCGCCGCCTGCTCGCCGAGCCAGAACTATTCGGTGAACCAGGAATATGAGGACCCGCGGCGGGTCTGGCGCACCGAGACGCAGTACGCCGCACGCGACGCCTGCCTGAAGCGCAACGTGCAGCCCTTCATCAACGGTCCCGACGATGCCGTCACCGTCGCCCGCGCGGTCGCCGCGACCTGCGAGGCCGAAACGGCGAAGCTGATCACCATCAGCAACCCCAGCGGCGCCGCCGACGTCGCCGAGGCGATCCGCAGGGACAGCGAGTTCCGCGCGACCGGCTTCCTGCTGCGCGCCCGCGGCGCGCCGAGCGAGAACTGACCGGGCGCGACGATCTTCATCCCGCCAACGAAGGGTATAAGGTGACCGGCATGCGCATCCTTTTCCTGATCTCCACCCTCGCCGTCCTCGCCGGCTGCAATGCCGCGAACAACAGCCAGTACCAGACGCCCTCGCGCGGCGGCTGGGAGAATTTCCGGGCGGAGCAGCCGGTCGACCCGCCGGCGCGGCAGACGGCGCAGCGCTGAGGCGCCTATCGGGGCGATCGGGGCGCCTGCACCACGGCACGCCCGACCGCGGGGCAGTTGGCGGCGGCGACGGTCACCGGCGCAGGCGGCGGCATGCGATAAGCGAGCGACACCGGGATCGGCTCGGGCAGCGGCACCGAATAGGTCGCGCCGCGCGCGATCATGGCGCCGATCTCCGCTTCCGAGACGCCGAGCGCCCAGGCGGCCAGCGGGCGCGCCTGCTCGACCCGCACGCAACCGTGGCTGAAGCCGCGCTCGGGGCGGTCGAACAGCTCCCTCTGGTTGGTGTCGTGCAGGTAGACCATCTCGTCGTTGTCGAGCTCGAACAGGATGCGGCCCAGCGGATTGTTGGGCCCGGGCGGCACCGGCCGCAGCCCCTCGTTGCGCACCATCGCGGGCGTCGGCGTCCACGACGGGTTGAACCGGATGGCGTACATCGACGTCATGAGCTCGGGCGTCGGCGTCACGGGGCGGCCGACCACGATGCGGCTGCGCAGGACGGGCGCGCCGTCCTGGTAGGCGGTCAGCTCGTAGGACGGGACGTCGACCAGGACGAACTTGCCGCGCGCCGGAATGGCGGCGGCACTCGCCGGGGTGGGCGGCGCCGTTCCCGGTACCGTCGTGCCGGTCGTGGTGCACGCCGCCGCCATCAATACGGCGGCGCCGGTCAGGAGCTTCAGCAGGCTTCGCCGCATCGGCCGGCGCTACTTCGCGGCGACGACCTCGACCTCGACCAGCATGGCCGGATCGGCGAGGCCCGCGACCACCAGCAGGGTCGAGGCCGGATAGGGCGCAGCCTTGATGAACTTGTCGCGCACCGCGCGGTAGGGCCCGACGAAGCGGCTGTCGGTCAGAAAGACGGTGACCTTGACGATGTCCTTGTAGGTCATGCCGCCGGCCTTGAGGACCTGGGCGATGTTCTTCCAGACCTGCTCGGCCTGCTTCTCGAAGGTGGGCTGCAGCCTGCCCTTCGGATCGACGCCGACCTGGCCCGAGACGTAGAGCAGGCGCGCACCGGCCGGCACCTCGGCGCCGAGGCTGTACTTGCCGGCGAACGAGACGGATTTTGGATTGTGGAACTTGTTGGCCATCAGGGGCTCCCCCATCTATACGCAATGTCGTCCTGAGCGCAGCGAAGGACCTCATCGCCGCCGGACCAGTTCAGGCCAAGGGCGCGAGATCCTTCGCTGCGCTCAGGATGACAGAAACGCGTTCGGCACACATGACGTCAAGCAACAAGAGCGTGCACATCGTGGGCGGCGGACTCGCGGGCAGCGAGGCGGCCTGGCAGCTCGCGTCGGCCGGCGTGCCCGTGGTGCTGCACGAGATGCGGCCGGTGCGCGGAACCGAGGCGCACGTCACCGACCAGCTCGCCGAGCTGGTCTGCTCCAACTCGTTCCGCTCCGACGATGCGGCGAACAACGCGGTCGGCGTGATCCACGAGGAGATGCGCCGCGCGGGCTCGCTGATCATGCGCGCGGCCGACCGGCACAAGCTGCCGGCGGGCGGCGCGCTGGCGGTCGACCGGCACGGCTTCTCGGCCGCGGTGCAGGAGGCGCTGCTTTCCCATCCGCTGGTGACGCTCGAGCGCGGCGAGGTGACGGGACTTCCCCCGGAGGACTGGGACAGCGTCATCGTCGCCACGGGTCCGCTGACCTCGCCGGCGCTGGCCGAGGCGATCGCGAAGGTGACCGGCGAGGACCAGCTCGCCTTCTTCGACGCCATCGCGCCGATCGTGCACTACGAGAGCATCGACCAGTCGATCGCCTGGAAGCAGTCGCGCTACGACAAAGGCGGGCCTGGTAGCGAAAAGGGGGGCGCAGGTGCCGACTACTTCAACTGCCCGATGGACAAGGCGCAGTACGAGGCCTTCGTCGCCGCCCTGCTGGCGGGCGACAAGACCGAGTTCAAGGAATGGGAGGCGAGCACGCCCTACTTCCAGGGCTGCCAGCCGATCGAGGTGATCGCCTCGACCGGCCCGCAGAGCCTGCGCTTCGGGCCGATGAAGCCGGTGGGCCTGCGCGATCCGCGCACCGGCCATCGGCCGTGGGCGGTGGTGCAGCTGCGTCAGGACAATGCGCTCGGCACCTTGTGGAACATCGTGGGCTTCCAGACCAAGCTGAAGCACGGCGAGCAGACGCGCATCTTCCGCACCATCCCCGGGCTCGAGAAGGCCGAGTTCGCGCGGCTGGGCGGGCTTCATCGCAACACGTTCCTCAACAGCCCGCGCCTGCTCGACGGCACACTCAGGCTGAAGGCGATGCCGCGGCTCAGGTTCGCGGGCCAGATCACGGGCTGCGAGGGCTATGTCGAGAGCGCCGCGGTGGGCCTCCTGACCGGACGTTTCGCGGCGGCCGAGCGGCTGGGCCGCGCTCCCTCTGCGCCGCCGCCGACCACGGCGATGGGCGCGCTGCTGGGGCACATCACCGGCGGCGCCGATGCCACGACCTTCCAGCCGATGAACGTCAATTTCGGCCTGTTCCCGCCGATCGAGGGGACGTTCAGGGGCAAGGAGCGCAAGCAGGCACTGGCGGCGCGGGCGCTCACGGATTTCGACCGTTGGATGGAGCGACAGCATGCGTCTCTTGCAGCCTGAGCCCGCCCCCTGAGCCGAAACAATCTGTAACGATCCGCAATGTTGGGTAACCAAACGTCATTTCCCAGCGGGCCGCGCTTGCGCTGAAATGCCTTCGTCATCGGACGGAGGATTGCCGTGCTCGCGACCAGAGAAGCCATCGCCGACACCGCACGCGACGTCATCGACGAGATCTTCCGCCTGCTCGCGCCCTATCAGGTGGGCGGCCAGGGGCTGTCGCCGCAGACCGTGATCTCCAAGGGCCTGACCGTGGACTCGCTCACGATCATGGACGTCATCATGGAGCTCGAGGACCGCTTCGACGTCACCATCCCGATGAACGTGGCGGCCGACATCGTCACCATCGACCAGCTCGCCGACGCCGTGGTTTCGCAGCGCGCGCGCGCCTGAGAAGCCCGCATCCGAAAACTGCACCCCTCATAAGATAAGCTCGCGAGCCTGCGGCACGCCGCATGCTACCTAACCCGGCATGAGTCCTGCAGAGCGCCGGCAGATGATGCTGGCCGGGCCTGTCGTGCCCACCATCCTCGCGCTGGCGACCCCCAACGTGCTGAACGTGGCCATGCAGAGCCTGGTCAGCGTCGCCGACGGCTTCTTCATCGGCCAGCTTGGCGTCGTCGACCTGGCAGCCCTTGCCCTGGTTTTCCCGACGCAGATGACGCTCGGCATGATGTCGGCCGGCGCCATGGGCGGCGGCATCTCCTCCTCCGTGGCGCGCGCGCTGGGATCGGGCAACAGGCTGGCGGCCGAGGCCGCCGCGGCGCATGCGCTGGCCATCGCGCTCGGCATGGCCGCGCTCTTTGCCGTCGTGTTCGTGGGCTTCGGCCGGCAGATCTACGGCGCGCTGGGCGGCAGCGGCGCGGCGCTCGACCGCGCCGAGGCGTTCGCCACCATCCTGTTCCTCGGCTGCGGCGCGCACTGGGTGGCGAACTCGATGGCGTCGGTCCTGCGCGGCACCGGCGACATGAAGACGCCGGGCCTGGCGCTGGTCGTCACCGGCGGCATCCAGATCGCGCTCACCGGCGCTTTGACGCTCGGCTGGTTCGGCCTGCCGGCGCTTGGCATCCGCGGGCCGGCGCTCGCCGCCGTGATCGCCTTCGCCCTCGCCGCCCTCTGGATGCTGTCGAAGCTCACCGGCGAGAAGGCGGCGATCCGGCTGCGCTGGCCGGTCGACGGATTCCGCTGGCGCGCCTTCCGCGACATCCTGAAGGTCGGCCTGATCGCCTGCCTGGTGGTGGTCCTGACCAACGGCACCGTGCTGGTCGTCACCGGCCTGATCGGCCGCGAAGGCGACGCCGCCATTGCCGGCTACGGCATCGGCAGCCGGCTCGAATACATGCTGATCCCCATCAGCTTCGGCATCGGCGCAACCTTGACGGCGCTGGTCGGCACCAACATCGGCGCCCGGCAATATGCCCGCGCGCAACGACTCGCCTGATCGGGCGCCTTCATGGCGGGCAGCGTCGCCGCGGCGATCGGCGTGATCGTGGCGATCTGGCCCGACCTGTGGCTCGGCCTGTTCACCGCCAATCCCGGCGCGCTCGCCTCGGGCCGCCACTATCTCGGCATCGTCGGACCCGCCTACGGCTTCTTCGGCGTGGCGATGGCGCTCTACTTCGCTTCGCAGGGCACCGGCGAGATGTACTGGCCGGTCGGCGCCAACCTGACGCGCATCGCCATCGCCGGCGGCGGCAGCCTGATGGCGCTCGATACGTTCGGTTGGGGCGTGTCGGGACTCTACGCCTGCGTCGCCGCGGGCATCGTGGCCTTCTCCGCCGTGCTCGCCTTCTCGACGACGCGGCGGGCGTGGACCGGCGCTTGATCTATTTCCAGGGCGTCGGCGGCGGGATCGGGCACGGGCCCTCGACATCCACCGTCGCAAAGTCGGCCGGGCTCACGATCTCGAGATATTCCATGTCCGGCGAGTAATCGAAGAGGAAGTGACGGATGCCCGGGCGCTGGTGCACGCAATCGCCCGCCTTCACCAGGGTCTCCTGCGTCTCGTACATGAAGCGTGCCCAGCCCTTGAGCATGATGACGATATGGAAGCTCGCTTCGTGATAGTGCCAGCCGGTGCCCTCTTCCGGCGGCAGATTGGCTTTCACCAGTTGGGCGACGACCTGGCCGTTGGTGGCGGCGGCGATGCCGAGGTCGCGGTAGAGGAAGAAATCGCGCAGTCCGCCGTCCTTGTATTCGGTATCGCCCTCGGCAATGTGTGAAAAGGCAGTGGCGATGGCGGCGGCAACGGGGGGCTTGGCAAGGGTGTCGGTGGTCATTGGACCCTCCTGCTGGCTGGCAGATACCGTGCAACTTTCGTGCCGCGAAAGACGAGGCTGAACGTGAAGACGATCCTCATCATCGGCATCGGCGCCGGCGACCCCGACTATCTCACCGTGCAGGCGGTGAAGGCACTGAACCGCGTCGACGTCTTCTTCCTGATGGACAAGGGCAAGACCAAGGGCAAGCTGCGGGCGGTGCGCGAGGAAATCTGCCGCCGCCACATCGCGCCCGGCCGCGCACATCGTTTTGTCGAGGCGCCGAGCCCGCCGCGCGATCCGCGGCCGGCCGACTATCTCGGCTGCGTCGATGAGCTGAACGCCGCCAAGCAAGCGGTGTTCGAGCGCATGATCGCGGAGGACATGAAGGACGGCGAAACCGCCGGCATCCTCGTGTGGGGCGATCCCATGCTCTACGACAGCACCATCCGCAACATCGAGGCGATCGCCGCAGCGGGCCGACAGGCGATCGACTACGAGGTGATCCCCGGCATCACGGCGGTGCAGGCGCTGGCGGCACGGCACCGGATTCCGCTCAACCGCATCGCCGAGCCGGTCCTGCTGACGACCGGACGCCGGATCGCCGAAGGATTTCCCGAGGGCGTGACGAGCGCCGCGGTGCTGCTGGACGGCGAGGACACCTACGGCAAGTTCGTCGACCAGGACGTCGACATCTACTGGGGCGCCTATCTCGGCACGCCCGACGAGATCCTGATCGCCGGCAAGACCGCCGACGTGGCCGGCGAGATCCGTCGCTGCCGCCACGAGGCGCGCGACAAGCACGGCTGGATCATGGATACCTACCTGATGCGCAAGACAACCAAAGACGGGAGAGAAGGATGAGCGACAAGACCACGGGCCTGCAGCTGCGTTCGCTGCTGAAGAAGAGCGGCGAGCTGGAACTGTCGCTCGCCAAGGTGGAGCTGCCGGAGCCCGGCCCCGACCAGGTGCTGGTGAAGGTCGAGGCGACGCCGATCAACCCATCCGACCTCGGCCTGCTGCTCGGACCGGCCGACCTGTCGACCGCTGCGCAGTCGGGCGCCGGCGACGCCGTCAAGATCACCGCCAAAGTGCCGGCCGCCGCCCTGCCCTTCCTCGCCACGCGCCTCGACGAGTCTATGCCTGTCGGCAACGAGGGAGCCGGCACGGTGATCAAGGCGGGCTCGTCGGAAGCCGCGCAGGCGCTCAAGGGCAAGATCGTGTCGATGATCGGCGGCGCCATGTATGCGCAGTACCGGCTGCTGAAGGCCGCGGACTGCCAGGCGCTGCCGGCCGGCACGACGGCGGCCGAGGGCGCGTCGTGGTTCGTCAATCCGCTGACCGCGCTCGGCATGACCGAGACGATGAAGCGCGAGGGTCACAAGGCGCTGGTCCACACCGCCGCGGCATCGAACCTCGGCCAGATGCTGAACAAGATCTGCAACGAGGACGGGATTGGGCTGGTCAACATCGTGCGCAGCCCCGAGCAGGCGAAGCTGCTGAAGGGCATCGGCGCCAAGCACATCGTCGATTCGAGTGCCGCGACCTTCACCGACGATCTCACGCAGGCGCTGGTCGAGACCGGCGCCACCATCGCCTTCGATGCGATCGGCGGCGGCAAGCTTGCGAGCCAGATCCTGACCTGCATGGAAATCGCCATCAACAAGACGGCGACCACGTACAACCGCTACGGCTCCTCGGTGCACAAGCAGGTCTATCTCTACGGCAGCCTGAACACCGGACCGGTCGAGCTCACGCGCAACTACGGCATGGCCTGGGGTGTGGGCGGCTGGCTGCTGACCCCGTTCCTACAGAAGATCGGCCGGCCCGACCAGGTGCGGCTGCGCGAGCGCGTGGTGAACAACCTCAAGACCACCTTCGCCAGCCACTACACCAAGACGGTGTCGCTGGCCGAGGCACTGCAGCTCGACAACGTCAGGGCCTATGCCAAACGCGCCACCGGCGAGAAGTTCCTGATCACCCCGAACAAGGGCTAGCCGACGACGGCGGCATCGTGCTCGTAGAGCCAGGCGATGTTGTCGAGCGAACGATCGCCTGAGTTCGCCATCGCCGCGTCGCGCTTCTCCTGCTCCGGCCCGTCGGGCAGATGGAAGCGCACGCGATTGGCCGCACTCGCCTGCTGCAATCGCGTGGCGCGCGGCTTGCGCAACGCCTCGTAGCGGCGGAGCGCGGCCGCCACGTCGCCGGCTGCGGACGAGAGCAGCGAGGCGAGCGTGGCACCGTCCTCGATCGCCTGGGCCGCACCCTGCGCCATCATGGGCAGCATGGGATGGCAGGCGTCGCCCAGCAGCGCGACACGGCCCAGCGTCCACGCCGGCAGCGGCGCGCGATCATGCAGCGCCCAGACGAACGTCTCCGGGAAAGCCGAGATCAGCCCCCGGACCGTCGGATGCCAGCCCTCGTAGCGTGCCAGCACCTCGGCAACGTCACCGCGGTCGGTCCACGATTCACTGGCCCATGTGCCATGTTCGACGATACAGACGACGTTCATCAACCGCTGCGCCGAGACCCAGTAGTGCACGCAGTGGCCGCCCGGGCCCATCCAGTTGTGCGAGGCGACCTCGATGCCGAGAGGGGCGATGCGCTCGGCCGGAACGAGCCCCCGCCACGCCACGCACCCCGTGAAGCGCGGTCTCTCCGGGCCGAAAGTGAGATGACGGACGCGGGAATGGATGCCGTCGGCGCCGATCAGCAGATCGGCCTCGACCGACGCTCCATTCTCGAACCGCCCGATGACGCTCTCGCCTCTTTCCTCGATCCCGACGAGACGGTGGCCGGCGTGGGCGCGCTCGCTCGGCAGGGCCTCAGCAAGGAGAGCCGCGAGGTCGCCGCGATGGAAGTGATAGTACGGGGCGCCGAAACGCGCCTCGACCTCGGGGCCGAGCGGCGCGCGCTGCAGCGTGCGGCCGTCGTCCCAGCGCTTCTGGTGCACGAAGCGCGGCCGCACGCCCCAGCGTTCCATGGCGTCGCGCAGGCCGAGCCGGTGCAGCAGGCGCGATGCGTTGGGGCTGATCTGGATGCCGGCGCCGATCTCGCCGAAGCGCGGTGCCTGCTCGTAGACCTGCACGTCGAGGCCGGCCCTCAGCAGCGCCAGCGCCGCGGAAAGCCCGCCGATGCCGCCACCGATGACGGCGATCCTCATGCGCGCTTCGCTGCGGCTTCCTTCTCGGCCATCTTCTGCTTGAGCTGCTCGGGCGTCAGCCGGACGATGTGCTCGTTCTGGTGGCTGAAGATGTCGTAGGGCTTGGTGTCGAGATCCTCGAGCACGATCTCTCGGGCCAGCACCTTGCGCTTCCATTCGGCGTGCTCGGGCTCGGCGGCATGGAACTCCGGCATCACTTCCTTCGCGAACAGCTCGAGCGAGGAGCAGATGTCCTCGTGGCTGGTCTTGCCCGCCTGGTTGAGCAGGATGACCTGATCGACCCTGCTCTCCCTGAACTGACGAAGCTTGCGGCGGATCGTTTCCGGCGAGCCGATCAGGCCCGATTCCAGCGCCTTCTTCTCCTCCGGCCCGCCGCGCCACGCCTGATATTCCTCCCACAGGTTCGACGTGCCCGGCGCGTCGACGCCCTTCCGGCCGTAGTAGCTGAGCGCAAAAATGAAGAACGTCCAGCCGGCAGCCTTGGCCTCGGCCTCCGCATCGGTTGCGGCGCACATGAATCCCGAGACCATCGCGACATTCGGATTGCTCGGATAGTCGGCGAGCCTGGCGGAGTTGTTGAGCAGGTTGTTGTAGTACTTGTGCACCCAGGCGCGCGCCGCCTCGGGCGTCACGAAGGTGAAGCCCAGGGCGCCCATGCCCCATTCGCCGGCCTTGCCGATGGTGGCGATGTTCGAGCAGGCGACCCAGAGCGGCGGATGCGGCTTCTGCATCGGCTTGGGGATCACATTGCGCGCCTCGAAGTCGTAGTACTGGCCGTGGAACTCCCAGCTCTCCTTGGTGAACATCGGGATGATGGCCTTCACGGCCTCCTCCCAGCGCTCGCGCTTGTCGCGCACGCGGATGTTGAAGGGATGGAGCTCGGCCGGACCCGCCGCCTCGCCCATGCCGAGCTCGACGCGGCCGCCGGAAAGAAGGTCGAGCGTCGCCACCTTCTCGGCAACCCGGTGCGGCTGGTTGGTCGTGAGCTGGATGACGCCGTGGCCGAGGCGGATGCGCTTGGTGCGCTGGCTGGCGGCGCCCAGAAACACTTCCGGCGCCGACGAGTGCGAATACTCCTCGAGGAAGTGATGCTCGACCTCCCACGCGTAGTCGTAGCCCAGCCTGTCCGCCAGTTCGATCTGCGTGAGCGAATCCTGCAGGAGCTGGTACTCGCTCTTGGGGCCCCACGGCCTGGGCAGCTGGTGTTCGTAGAAGATCCCGAACTTCATGGCGTGGTCCTCACGCGGCTTTGCAGAACGTGGCGATCCGCTCGACGATGGTCGGCACCAGTTGCGGCGGGAAATCGTGACCCCAGCCGGGGATGGTCTGGATCTGAGCTCCCGGCACCAGCTTCGCGACGTCCCGGCCGCACGCGACGGGCAACAGCGGATCTTCCTCGCCGTGCATCACGAGAGTCGGCACCTTGACCGTCTTCAGCATCTCGACGCGGTCGCCCGACGCGATCACCGAGAGATACTGCCGGGCCGCACCCTCGGGATACCAGCGGCGATCGACATTCCTCTCGACCAGAGCGCGAAGCTCGCTGTCAGGAGTCGGGTAGCCGGGGCTGCCGATGGTCTGGCGCAGCTTCATGCCGTGCCTGACGAGCTGTTCGCGCGCCGGTCCCTCCGGTTGCGCCGTCAGCATCGCCAACGCCTCGGGCTTGCCCGGCGGCAGGCCCGGCCGGCCGCTCGTCGAATAGATCGACACCATCGAACGCGAACGCTGCGGATACTGCGCCGCCAGGATCTGAACGATCATGCCGCCCATAGAGGCACCGACCATATGCGCGCGGTCGATGTCCAGCACATCGAGCAGGCCGACCGCGTCGGCCGCCATGTCCTTCAGCAGGTAAGGCGCGTCGGGCTTCTCACCCTTCATCGCCTTCATGAAGGCGGCCGGAATGTTGGGCACGCCCCATGAACCGAAGTCGCTCGACAGGCCGGTATCCCGGTTGTCATATCGGATGACGTAGAAGCCCCGATCGGCCAGCCCCTCGAACAGCGTGTCGGGCCAGATGGTCAGCTGGGCGCCCAGCCCCATGACCAGGAGCAGCGCCGGATCGCTCTTGCTGCCGATTGCCTCGTATTCGATCTCGATGCCGTTGGCCTTTGTCCGCGCCAAGCGTGTCTCCCTATCTGCGGCGAGCTTTCATCGCTTCGCTGAGCCAGACCACGGCTTCAATCGCAGCGTGTCGCGCCACTTCATCCGAGCCATAGGCGGCCCGCGAATAGTATGCAACGGGGGTCCAGGCCCCGGCATCCTCGACATCCCGCCGGAACTCCTCGAATCCGAAACTGCCATCGGGTCGCCGAAACAGGTCGACGCACCGGTCGTGCCGGTCGTTCTCGATGCTGTCGAAGATCACCCACGACTTGTCGATGCGTCCTGACATCTAGTACCGGCCTCGCCGCGCGGCCCACCAATAGGCGAGCGGCGCGCGCCAGGTCGCAATGCCGCCGAGCGAAAGGGCCGGCAGCAGGATCGGCAACGCGGCGGGATCGACCTTGCGGCGCAGAGCCCGCGCATCGCCCAGCAGTTGGTCACGCTCGGGACCTTCGCCCATCAGCCAGGCGACGGCGACGGCGTGTGCGGCGTGCCGCGACGCAGCGTCTTCGACGCCCAGTACGCAAAGTTCCAGGTCAGCCAAGGCATGGCCGGCCCGCGTGACGTCGAGCGGCCCCTCGATCTCCTCCTCACGTGCATCGATCAGTGCAGTGAGGCCTTCCACAGTCAGGCGATGCCGCCTTGCAGTTTCGCTCAGCGACTCGACGACAGGCTGGGCGCGTGGCTTGCCCCCGCCGACAGCTTCCGCGACGGCCTCGCGCCACCATTCGAGGCGGATACGCGCCAGCATCGGCTCCCGGGTGACGGCGCGCGTCCGGGCGAGCTCGTGGTCGAAGGCCAACAGTGAAAGCAAGCCTTCGCGCCTCGGTGCCGGTGCAAATAGTGCCCCTAGGAAGCGGTCGCGGTCGGCACCTCGCATGAGATCGATCACATAGCGGCGCGAGGCTTCGGGGGCGCGATAGGAGTCCGTCATGGGGGATAAACGCTCGTCTGCGACCGTTGAACGCAGGCGAGCGCGAGATTAGAATGAATCCATCCGGGATTCATCAATTCCTCCAACAAGATAAAGGGGATGTTTGACATGGGCGCCATATTTACGTCGCTGGGACGGACCGTTTCGGCGGGCGTCGTCCTGCTGGTCTTGATCGTGGTCATTGCAGGCGCGGTAACGGGCCAGGCGACCCAGATCAACCATGCATGGGCGGGATTCATCATGCGCTGGCTGCATGTGCTGAGCGGCGTCATGTGGATCGGCCTGCTCTGGTACCTGAACTTCGTGCAAGTGCCCACCATGCCGAAGATTCAGCCGGTCGAGAGCCGGACGGCGATCACCAAATTCATCGCACCGAACGTCCTGTTCTGGTTCCGCTACGGCGCACTCGCCACAGTCGTCACCGGCCTGCTGCTGGCCTGGATGAACGGCTACATCGTGGAAGCGCTGACGCTGAAGCGCGGCTTCATCATGATCGGCGTCGGCATGTGGATGGCGCTCATCATGGCCTTCAACGTCTGGTTCATCATCTGGCCGGCGCAGCAGAAGATCCTGGGGCTCGTCGATGCCACGGCGGAGGAGAAGGCTGCGGCAGCGCCACGCGCGCTCTACGCCAGCCGCTTCAACACCATGTTCTCGATCGGCATGCTCTACTGCATGGTGGCGCAGCAGAACGCGCCGCTCTGATCGCAACACGCACTCGAGGAAACGGGCCCCGCGGGGCCCCGTTTTCATTTGCGGGCGAGAGCGAGACCCACGCCGGCACCAACCAGGAGCCCGCCGGTGATGCGGTTGCGCAGCTTCGCGCGAGCCTGCAGGAGAGCCCGCAGCCGGCTCGCCAGAACGGCCCAGGCACCATCGAGCAGGACGGCGATCAGCAGAAACGTCCCGGCAAGCAGCAGAAGCTGCCGGGTCGCATCGCCTGCAGCGGTCGATACGAACTGCGGCAGGAACGCTGCATAGAACAGGAGCGTCTTGGGATTGGTGAGCGAGACGAGGAAGCCTCGCGCGTAGATCGAGAACATGGAACGCCGCTCGGCCTTGATGCCCGAAAGGTCGGCCGATGCGGCACGCCAGGTCCGCACGCCGAGCCACAGGAGATAGGCGACACCCAGCCAGCGCAGCCACTCGAAGACATCGGCCAGGGCACCCAACAGCGCCGATGCTCCGAGGACCACGAGTGCGAGCTGCAGCACCATGGCGCTCGCCGTGCCGGCCACGGTCATGAGGCCGTAGCGCGCACCGTGGGCCACGCTGTTGGCGACGATCAGCGCGACGTTGGGTCCCGGGATGACGATCAGGACGACGCAGGCGGCGGCAAAGGCCAGGAAGAGATCGAGCGGCATGTCCGCTCCCTACAGCGGAATGAGCGCCGCCGCCACCCGCCGACCCTCGGCCAGCAGGACGTTGTAGATGCGGCAGGCCGAACCGGTATCGACGACCTCCAGGCCAAAACCTGCGGCCTTCAGAGCGCCGCGCACGTCCGGCTGGATGAACACGGCGCGTGCGCCGCAGCCCAGCACCAGCAACTCCGTGGGCGACACCGCATCGCGCAGCGGCGACAGGCTTTCGAGGGAGAGATCTTCCGCTCGCGTGACCGGCCACGGATGCGTGGCCGCCGGGGTCACGAGGACCGGCTCCCGCCACTCACGCTCGCTGATCGAAAACCGGCCGGGACCGTAGCTGCGGATGTACTGGACCTGGGCCGGGTCCGGCGTCGGCAGCGTCTTGTCGTCGGTTCCCGGACGAGGTGGCTTCACGCCTTGGCCTTCTCGGCCTTCTCATCGTCGGCCCGAAGCTGGTCGGGACGGAGTTTCAAGTAGACGAGGCCCGCGCAGGCAACCCAGACCGATGAGTAGGTGCCGACGATGACGCCCCACAGCATCGCGACCGAGAAGCTGTAGAGCACGGGCCCGCCGAACAGCACCAGCGCCAGAACGGCCACGAACACGGTGGCGGAGGTCATCAAGGTCCGCGACAGTGTCTCGTTGATGCTCTGGTTCAGCAGATCGACGAGGGCGAGTTTCTTGTAACGTCGCATGTTCTCGCGCACGCGGTCGAAGATCACGACCGTGTCGTTGATCGAGTAGCCGGCGATCGTCAGCACTGCGGCAAGCGCCGTCAGGCTGAAGTCGAGCTGCAGCAGCACGAAGACGCCGAGCGTCGAGATGACGTCGTGCAACATGGCGATCAGCGCACCAACCGCGAACTGCCACTCGAAGCGCACCCAGACGTAGATCGCGATGGCGGCCATCGTGGCGATCACCGCCCAGATGCCGCTTCTCATCAGCTCGTCGCCGATCTTGGGACCGACCGACTCGGTGCCACGCATCTCGTAGCTGGCGCCGATCGCGTCCTCGACCAGCTTGATCGCCACCTGCTGGCACCACTCGGCACGTTGCTCGGACGACATGTCGATCTTGGCGGTGGTCGTGGTGCCGCGCGGAAGCTGGCGTTCCTGGAGAGTGAGCCCGACGCGGCTCACGGCGTCGCGCCAGTTCGCACCATCGAGGGCGGAAGGTGACGTGAATTCGACATTGCCGGTGCCGGACGGGCCGGGTTTAACCTGCCAGCCGGCTCCGGCCCGTTTCTGCATCACGCGCTGGGCGCCGGCCACGCACAGGTTGTCGCCTTCCTGGCGCTGGACGCGGATCAGGGCGGTGCTGGGATCGCCGAACTCCTGCAGCGAGACCTCGCCGACGCCCAGGGCGCCGACGGTCTGGCGGAGCTGGTCGAGCTCGGCTTTGCCGTCTTTGGCCTTCGCCTGGATGGCAATGCCGCCCTTGAAATCAATGCCGAAGTTGAGGCCGACCGCAAAGACGCCGACCAGCGAGACGATGTTGATCAGGGTCGACAGGATCAGCGCGGCCTTGCGCTGGCCAAGAAAATCGAACTTCCTCTTGAAAGCGAACAGGTGAACGGGCTTCCACATGGCGGCGCTCAGATCACGAGTTCGGTGGGCCGCCGCCAGCGGACCCAGACCGCCAGCAGCATGCGCGTGAAGATGGTGGAGCTGAACATCGAGGTCAGCAGGCCGAGCGACAGCGTCGTGGCGAAGCCGCGGATCGGGCCGGAGCCGAAGCCGAACAACAGGACACCTGCGATCAGGGTTGTCAGGTTGGCGTCGATGATCGCCGACATGGCGCGCTCATAGCCGGTGGCGAGCGAGCTGAAGGCCGAGCGGCCGAGCGCCTTCTCCTCGCGCACGCGCTCGTAGATCAGCACGTTGGAGTCGACGGCCATGCCGACCGTCAGCACGAGGCCCGCGATGCCTGGCAGGGTGAGTGAGGCACCGAGGATCGACATGCCGGCGAACACCATCAGGAGGTTCACCAGCATGGCGAGGTTGGCGAAGCCGCCGAACACCGGGCCGTAGGCCACGAACATGAAGATCGCCACCAGCGCCGTGCCGACGAGTGCGGCCACCGTACCGGCCTGGATGGCGTCGGCACCGAGGTCGGCACCGACGGTACGCTCCTCGATGATCGACAGCGTCGCGGGCAGCGCGCCGGAGCGCAGCAGCAGCGCCTGCTCCTGGGTCTGCTGGGTGGTGAACTGGCCGGTGATGATGCCGCTGCCGCCGCAGATCGGGCTCTGCACGACCGGCGCGCTGATGATCTCGCCGTCGAGCTGGATCGCCAGGCGCTTGCCGACGTTGGCGCGTGTGGCGGCGCAGAACGCCCGACCGCCTGCGGCGTTGAAGGTGAAGCTGATGATCGGCCGGCCGCCCTGCTGCTGCTCGAAGGTGGCCTTCGCGTCGTCGAGATCCTCGCCGCCGACCACGACACGCTTCAGAACCGGCAAGCACTGCGGCTGATAGCGGCGGCAGATCTGCTCGGGCGTGAGCCGAGGGTTGGCTTTCTGGATGTCTTCCCACGCCTTGGGATTGGCGCGGCGAAGCTCCTGCATGCCCTCGCGGGTCGGTACCAGGAAGGTGGTGGGCGGCAGGGTCGGCGGAATGTTCTGACCGGTTGCCGCCACGTCCTCGTTCACCAGATGGAACGTGAGCTTGGCGGTCTGGTTGATCTTGCGCTTGAGGTCGGTCGTGTCCTTGATGCCCGGGACCTGCAGCAGGATGCGTTCGTCACCCTGGCGCACGATGGTCGGCTCGATCGTGCCGGTCTCGTCGACGCGCCGGCGCAGGATCTCGATCGACTGGTCGATCACTTCCTTCTTCTTCTTAAAGAGCTCCTGCTCGGGATAGGCCAGCCGGATCGTGTCGCCGGCACCCGAGACCGCAAGGGCCGGATCGACGTTGCGGATCGCCTCAAGGGCCTTGGGCCGGCTCGCTTCGTCGCGCAGGGTCACGATCAGTGCCCGCCCGGGCTCGACCGTCACGTCCTTGAACGGAACCTGCTGCTTGCGCAGCTCGCCGCGCACGGAGTCCGAAAGATTGGTCAGCCGCTCGTTCAACACCGAACGCAGATCGGCCTCGAGCAGGAAATGGGCCCCGCCCCGCAGATCCAGCCCGAGGTTGATGCGGCTCGTCGCGTACCAGCCCGGCAAATGATCGAGCACGCCCGACGGCAACAGGTTCGGCAGCGCAAACAGTGCCGACAACAAGGTGATGCCGGCGATGACGATCGTTTGCCAGCGCGGAAGATTGAGCATGCCGACCTGCGGTCCTGGTTTCCCGGACGGGCTACTTCTTCGCGCCGCCGCCGAACAGGCTGCCCAGCAGGCTCTTGCGCTCGGTGGCTGGAGCGGGAGGCGGCAGCATCGGCTTGTCGTCCTCTTCGCTATCCTTGGCGCCGCGCACCGATTCGCCGCGCGTCACGATGTCGGTGATGGTCTGCTTGATGATGCGAACCCGCACGCCCTCGGCAAGTTCCACCTGGACCTCGTTGTCCGAGATCACCTTGGTGACCAGGCCGATGATGCCGCCGCCCGTCACGACGCGGTCGCCGCGCTTCACACCAGCCAGCATCTCGCGCTGGGCGCGCACTTTGGCCTGCTGCGGACGAATCAACAGGAAGTAGAAGACGACGAAGATGAGGATCAGCGGAAAGAGCTGGACGAGGAAATCCCCGCTGCCGCCACCGGCACCCTGTGCCCACGCCTGGGAAATGATCATGTTCCGCTCCCGAGTCTTTCCGGCCGTCGAAAAAGCGCGCGGACTATAGCGGCCCCGCCCCGCTTTGCAATGCAAGCGCAGGGGGATATGGTCGCCCCCTTTTCAGCGGCCGGCAACGATGGATCAACACCTTAAAGACACGCTTTCACGCATTGCGGCAGCGCTCGACCGCCTGGCGCCGCCGGCCCCGGCCGGCGCCGACATCGACGCGGCCGAAGCCTATATATGGCATGCGGCCGGACACCGCCTCGAGGCGGTACCGAAGGTAAACCGTGTCAGCATCGACCTCCTGATGGGTATCGACCGGCAGAAGGAAACCCTGCTGGAGAACACGCGCCGCTTCGCCAAGGGCCTGCCGGCCAACAACGCCCTGCTTTGGGGTTCGCGCGGCGCCGGCAAGAGCTCGATCGTGAAGGCCGTCCATGCCCATGTGAACCGCGAGCAGGGCGGCCCGCCCGGTCCGCTGGCCCTGGTCGAGATCCATCGCGAGGACATCCCGTCCCTGCCCGCCCTGCTCTCGATGATCCGGGGATCGAAGCGCCGTTTCGTCGTGTTCTGCGACGACCTCTCCTTCGACGGCCAGGACGCAGCCTACAAGTCGCTGAAGGCGGTGCTAGAGGGCGGTATCGAGGGTCGTCCGGAGAACGTCGTCTTTTACGCCACATCCAACCGTCGCCACCTGATGCCGCGCGACATGATCGAGAACGAGCGCTCGACGGCGATCAACCCGTCGGAAGCGGTGGAGGAGAAGGTCTCGCTGTCGGACCGGTTCGGCCTGTGGCTGGGCTTCCACAACGCCGACCAGGACACGTTCTTTGCCATGATCGAAGGCTACGCCTCCTACTACAAGCTCGGTGTGCCGGCCGAGACGCTGCGCAAGCAGGCCGTCGAATGGTCGGTGACGCGCGGCGCCCGCTCGGGTCGCGTCGCCTGGCAGTTCATCCAGGAAGTAGCGGGCCAGCTCGGCAAGAAACTGGAGTAGCGATGGAGGACCCCGAAGCCGTCCTGTTCTCGCCTGCGGTCAGGGCCGAGCAGATCCGTCTGGGGTCTCGCGCGCAGTTCGAGGGGCGCGAATGGAAGACGGAAATCACCGACGATCTCCGTCAGTTCCTTGACGCCATCGATACCTTCTTCTTCGCCACCGCGAGCGCCGATGGGCGTCCATACATCCAGCATCGCGGCGGACCGCCGGGGTTCCTGAAGCCGATCGGCACGCACACCCTTGCCTTTGCCGACTTCGCGGGCAATCGCCAGTACATCTCGCTCGGGCATCTCCGGGAGAACGACCGTGCGCACATCTTCATCCTGCACTTCGCCACGCAGCAGCGGGTCAAGCTGTGGGGCCGCGCCCACATCGTCGAAGGCGATCCGGAGCTGATGGAGCGTCTGGTCGATCCCGCCTACAAGGCAAGGCCGGAGCGGGCCATCGCCTTCACCATCGAAGCGTGGGACGTCAATTGCCGCCAGCATATCGTGCCGCGCTACAGCGAGGCCGAAATCGCACCGGCCGTCGACCGGCTCGCGCAGCGGATCAAGGAGCTGGAAGAGGAAGTGACTCGTCTCAAGGGAAGCGCCTAGGCACGGTCCTTGCTTCCCTGGCTCCAATCAGGGAGCCAGGCATGACCAAGTCCAGAACGATCGCCTTCAATCGCCGCACCGTCCTCGCAGCCGCCGGCGCGGCCACGGCGGCACTTGCCGCCCCGCGAATCCCGCGGGCGCAGGGCAAGGAGCTCGTGGTTGGCGGCGCCGCCAGCCACAAGACCTTCGTCGAAACCATCATCGCACCGGTCGTCGAAAAGAAATTCGGCTGCAAGGTCGTGTTCGAGGGCACGCGCTCTCTGGTCAACCTCGAGAAGATGCAGAAGAACAAGGACAAGCAGTACCTCTCGGTGGTCATGATGGACGATCCTGTCATGATTCCGGCGGTCGCCGAAGGCTTGCTGGACAAGCTGACGCCGGCCAAGATGCCGAACCTCGCCGCGCTGAAGCCGGGCACGGTCCACATGGACGGCATGTGGTGCAACTATCTGCAGCCCTGGCTCGGCATCGCCTACAACCCGAAGGCGCTGAAGACCGCGCCGACCTCGTGGGGCGACGTCTACGACCCCAAGTACAAGGGACGCATCATCCTGCCCTCGCTGCAGAACACGGAAGGTCTCGCCAACCTGTTCATGGCGGCATTCCTGGCAACCGGCAAGCCGATGCCCGAGGCGCAGAAGGACACCGAAGCCGCCTTCAAGAAGCTGGTGACCATCAAGCCCAACCTGCTCACCGCCTACACGCAGATGCCGCAAGCCTACAATCTGCTGGAACAGGGCGAAGGCTTCATGATCTCCAGCGCGATCTCGCAGGTGGCGCTCGAGCGCAAGGCCGGCGGCGCGCCGGTCGACATCGCCGTGCCCAAGGAAGGCATCTTCGCGATGCCGTCGGGCGTGGCGCTGGTGAAGGGCGGGCCGCAGCCCGAACTGGGTGCCGGCTACATCAACGAGATGATCGGTCCAGAGGTGCAGGCCAAGCTCTCGACCGTGACCTTCTCCCTCCCGACCAACAAGGACACCCCCATCCCGGCGGGCGCTCCCAAGGGCGTGACGATCCACGGCATCGACTGGAAGTTCGTCGCCGACAACCGCGCCGGCTGGGTGAAGCGCTGGGATCGCGACATGGCGCTGTAAGTCGGCCGTGGCCGCCGACGCCTTCCTCGACATCGTCGGAGCCGAAAAGGCCTTCGGCGCCGCGACCGTACTGGGAGGAGTGGACCTCGGCGTCGGTGCGGGCGAGTTCGTCTCGCTGCTCGGTCCTTCGGGCTGCGGCAAGACCACCCTGCTCCGCATCGTCGCCGGCCTCCTGGCGGCGGATCGCGGCAGCGTCCGCCTCGACGGCGAGGACATCACCGCGCGACCTCCCCATCGCCGGGATGTCGGCGTGGTCTTCCAGAACTACGCGCTGTTTCCGCACCTCACGGTCGCCGAGAACGTCGCTTTCGGCCTGAAGGCCCGCAAGCGCCCCGCCGCCGAGATCGGTCCCACGGTCAGGCGCTTCCTGGCCCTGGTCCATCTCGGCGATTTCGCCGACCGCTCGGTCCGCGCGCTGTCGGGCGGCCAGCAGCAGCGGGTCGCGGTCGCTCGCGCCCTCGCCGTGGGACCGAAGCTGCTCCTGCTCGACGAACCCTTCTCCGCACTCGACCGCAAGCTGCGCGAGACCATGCAGATCGACCTGCGGCGGCTGCTGCGCGGACTGGGCACGACGGCAGTTTTCGTGACCCACGACCAGGACGAAGCGCTCACCATGTCGGACCGCATCGCCGTCATGAACCGCGGCGCCATCGAGCACCTGGCCACGCCGGAGGAGATCTATCGGCGGCCTGCGACCGCCTTCACGCTGGAGTTCGTCGGCCTGTCCTCGCGCCTTGCCGGCAAGGTCGCGGACGCCGGGTCGGGAATCGTGACCGTCGATACGGCTTTCGGGCCGCTGCGCGCCCCGGGCAGCTTCGTGCCGGGCGCATCCGTGCTGCTGGCGGTACGTCCGGAACGGATCAGGGTGAACCCCGTCGGCGACTACGCGCTCGTCGCACGCGTGCGCGACGCGGTGTTCCAAGGCTCGAAGGTGCAGCTCCATTTCGAGACGCAGGGCGGCGACCAGCTCATGGTCGAGACGGCCGACCTGCCCGGTGGCGTGCCCACCAGGGGCACCGAGTTGAAGCTCGGATGGGCCGTCGCCGACACCCTCCTCTATCCGGCCGCAGCATGAAAGCGCACGGCGCGAGATCGGCGTGGCGCGATCCGGTGGCGATCCTTGCGGCACCGGCCGTCCTCTATCTGCTCGTGGTGTACGCCTTTCCGTTGTTCCTGCTGCTGACAAAGAGCTTCACCGGGCCGTCGGGCATCACCCTGCAGCCCTACGTCGCGTTCATGAGCGATCCCTTCAACTGGCGAGTCATCGGCAACACGTTGCGCGTCGCAGCCTGGGTGACGCTGGTCTGCTTCCTGATCGGCTATCCCGCCGCCTTCGCGCTCGCCCGCGCCGGTGCGGTCCTGCAGATCGTCATGCTGGTGTCGATCATCCTGCCGCTTTCGATCGGTGCCGTGGTCAAGGCCTTCGCCTGGCAGATCGTGCTGCGCCGCGACGGCGTCGTCTCGCAGCTCCTCGTCGGGCTCGGCATCTGGGACGAGCCGCAGCGGCTTCTCTTCACCGAGACCGGCCTCGTGCTGGGCGCGGCCAACATCTTCCTGCCCTTCATGATTCTGCCGGTCTACTCGGTGGTGAAGCTGATCGACCCGCGGCTCAGCGAGGCCGGCGCCACCCTCGGCGCGACGCCATTGTACCGCTTTGCCCACGTGACCCTGCCGCTCACCCTTCCCGGAGTGGTTTCGGGCGTGGCCTTCGTCTTCTCGATGAGCGTGTCGATGTTCGTCATCCCGTCGTTGTTGATCGGCGATCGCTTCCAGACGCTCGCCACGTTGACCGGCCGCTCCTTCCTGCTGATGCGCAACGAGCAGCTCGGCTCGACCACCGCCGTCATACTTCTCGTGCTCGCCGTGTCCATCGTGGTGGGTTCGACCTGGCTCGCCCGCCGCCTCGGAGGCAGCACGTGACGGTCACGGAGCGCCTCGCACGGTATTCCATCTGGATCGTGGCGGGCTTCACGGTCGTGTTCCTGATGACGCCGCTCCTCGTGACGATCGCGGTGTCCTTCGGCTCGTCGACGGTCTTCACCTTGCCGCCACCCGACTGGTCGCTGCGCTGGTACGAGCGGCTCGCCAACACGCGGGGCCTGTTGCCGGCCCTGCTGGTCTCCCTGCAGGTCGCCGCCGTCTCCACCGCCATCGCCATGGCGCTCGGCACGCTCTGCGCGATCGCCCTGGTGCGCGGCCGCTTCCCGGGCCGCGAAACGATCTCGACCTTCCTCGTCTCGCCGCTGATGCTGCCGGGCCTGGTGATCGGCATCGCCATGCTGCAGGGCTTCAAGGCAATGGGTCTGCGCGATGTCTATGCCAGCCTGCTGGTCGCGCACGTCGTCATCACCCTGCCCTACGTGGTGCGGACGGTCGTCGGAGCCCTCTCCCTGTTCGACTTCTCGCTGATCGACGCGGCGCGCACGCTGGGCTGCTCCTACCCCACAGCCCTGATGCGCGTGCTGGTACCGGCGCTCGCGCCGGCCTTCCTCACGTCAGGCATGTTCGCTTTCCTCGCCTCGATGGACAACTACCCGATCTCCATCTTCTTCACCGACGCCTGGACCAAGACCCTGCCGATCCAGATGCTGCAATACGTCGAGGAACGCCCAGACCCGACCATCGCCGCCATCTCGGCCGGGCTCGTCCTGCTCGCCATCGTCGCCCTGGTGATCGGCGACCGCCTGGTGGGCTTGCGCAAGCTCGCCGACTTCTAAGAATGGACGCATGAAGATCCTGGTCGCCAACCCCAACACCTCGACAGGCGTCACCGACCGTCTGATCGCCTCGGGCCGGATGGTCGCGAGCCCTGGCACGGAACTGATCCCGATGACGGCGACCCGCGGTGTGCCCTACATCGCCACCCGTGCCGAGGCCGCGATCGGCAGTGCAGTCATGTTGGAAATGCTGGCGGAAAGGCGCGGCACGTTCGATGCCGCCATCGTCGCGGCCTTCGGCGATCCGGGCCTCGGCGGCGCGCGTGAGCTGTTCGACTTCCCCGTCGTCGGCATGGCCGAGGCCGCCATGCTCGTCGCCTGCACGCTCGGGCGTTCCTTCGGCATCGTGAGCTTCTCCAAGTCGCTCGAACCATGGTTTGCCGAGATCGTGGCCTGGCATGGCATGTCCGGCCGCTGTGCCGCCATCCGCACGCTCGACGAATCCTTCAGGTCGATCGACGACGTGCAGGAAGAGAAGGAAGAACTGCTGATCGACCTTGCCAATCGGACCGTCGCCGACCATGGCGCGGACGTGGTGATCCTCGCCGGGGCACCGCTTGCCGGCCTCGCGAACAAGATCCGCGACCGCGTGCCGGTGCCGCTTGTCGACGGCATCCAGGCCGCCATCACGATGGCCGAGGGGCTCGTCCGCCTCAATCCGCGCAAGGCGACCGCCGGAACGTTCCGCCGCCCCGGGCCAAAGGACTCGAAAGGACTCGCCGGTCCGCTCACCGACGTGATTGCCCATCGTGACGCGTGATCTCAAGGGCTACGGCCGCATGCCGCCCGATCCGAAGTGGCCCGGCGGCGCCCGCGTCGCCGTCTCCTTCGTGATCAACTTCGAGGAAGGCGCGGAGATGTCGCTATCGCAAGGCGACTCCTTCAACGAGAAGGTCTACGAAGTCACCGACGAGGTCGCGGGCGTTGCTGACCGCTGCATGGAATCGCACTTCGAATACGGCACCAAGGCCGCATGGTGGCGGATCGCCGACACGCTGCAGCGGCTGGACGTCCGCGCCACGGTCTCGGCCTGCGGGAAGGCAGCCGAACTATCGCCGTGGCTGATCGAGGATGCCGTCACCCGCGGGCATGAGATCTCCTGCCACGGCTGGCGCTGGGAGAAACACGCCCACATGGACGAGGGCGCCGAGCGTGCGGCAATCGCCAGGACGGTGAAGGTGCTGACGGAAATCGCCGGCACGCGGCCGGTTGGCTGGCATACGCGCTCCACGCCCTCGCCGAACACGCGGCGATTGCTCATAGAGGAAGGCGGGTTCCTCTACGATAGCGACGACTATTCCGACGACCTGCCGTTCTTTGTCGAGGCTTCGGGCAGGCGCCACCTCGTCCTGCCTTACAGCTTCGACACCAACGACATGCACTATCACCAGGGCTTTCACCGGTTCGTCTCGGCGCGCGACTTCGCGGACTACACCTGCGACGCCTTCGACACGCTGTGGGCCGAAGGCGAGCGCTTTCCCAAGATGATGTCGATCGGGCTTCATCTGCGCATGATCGGTCGGCCCGGCCGCATCGCCGCCCTCGATCGAATCATCTCGCACATGAATACGAGAGGCAGCGCCTGGTTCGCCACGCGCCGGCAGATCGCCGAGCACTGGCTCGCGCGCTTCTAGGATTTCTTGGGCCGCACGATCTTGATGGTCGAGGTGGCATGGACGATCAGACGCCCCTTCTCGTCCTTGAGATCGCCGTCGAGGAAGCCCACCGAACCGCCCCATCGCATGACGCGTCCCTCGGCATAGACAATGCCGGGTCCCATAGCCTCGAAGAAGCTGATCTTGAGCTCGAGTGTCGGCACAGCGACGGCAAGCTTGCCCTTCACGATCGCGGCATTGGCCATCGCGGTGTCGACCATGCCGGTGAGAAAGCCGCCCTGGCAGATGCGGCCACCGGAATGGCAGAAGGCCGGCACCACCTCGAACCGGAAGCGTGCGTAGCCCCGGGCCGAATCGATGTCGAGCAACTCGCCGTTCAGCGTCTTCAGCACCTCCGGCGGCTGTTTCCGTAGCGCGGCGAGAATTTCGGAATCGTGCGTCAGGTCCTTGGGGAAGTGCTGGAAGTCAGGATGGGCGGACGAAGCGGTCATCTGCGACGATACCTTGCAAAGAGGGCGTAGAAGGATGCGCCGGTCAGGACCAGTGCGGCGAGATAGGCGAACAGCGCCCGGTAGGCGGTCTCGGGCAGCGCGCCCGGAGCCGCTCCACCCGACGCGAACGCGTCCATGATATAGCCGCTGACCGGCTGCGTGACGCCGACGCCGACGAACACCCAGACATTGATCGACGTGAGTGAACGGCCGCGCAGGCGATCGTCGAATAGCGAGCGGCCATGCTCTATGATTGCCGGAAAGAAGTTCGAGAACAGGCTGAAGATCAGCAGCACCGCAATCAGCGCCGCTGTCGGGATGCCCGGCCACAGCGCCAAGGTTGCCATGCACAGGAAGCTCATGCCGGCGAATGACATGACGACCGGCCGCGGCGAGCCGATCCGCTCGGCCAGCCAACCCGCGATGAAGATACCGACGGTTCCAAGCGCCGCCATCACCAGCAACAGCCGCCCCGTCGCCGCCGTCCCGAGGTCGTGGATGTCGAGGAGATAGAGACCGATCCACAGGCCGCGGATGGCGAAGTTGGTCGAGTAGCCGATCAGTGCCGCGCCGACCAGACCGGGCATCGCAGGATGCCGGAATATCTCGCCGAGGCCACGAACAACGGAAAGCAGCGGCTCGGGTTTCCGGCGCATCCAGTCGGAACCCGCCGGCGCGTCGCGCACGACGAGAAGCATCGCCACGGCGCATGCCAGCAGGGCGACATTTGCCGCCGCAAAGCCCCATCGCCAGCCGACCCAGCCCATGATCCAGACGAACGGTTCCGTCGCGCAGAGATTGCCGACATAGCCCAGCGACATCATGGTGGCCGACAGCGTGGCGAACCGGCTGGGTGGCCACCATCGCGCGATCAGCACGATCGCCCCCATGAACACCGCCGATGTCCCGAACCCGAGCACGAACATGCCGACGGCCAGCTCCTCGAAGCTGCGGCCGAACGCGAACAGCAGGCCGCCGACCACGCCGCCGAAGAGTGCGAGCGCCACGGTGAGGCGCGGACCGTAGCGATCGAATAGCACGCCCGAGGGAATCTGCATCAACGCGATGCCCCAGAAGAACACACCCGTCACTGCACCAAGCTGCTCGGCGGTGAGGCCGATCTCGTCGCGCAAGGTCGGGCCAAGCACACCCGTCACGGAGCGCGTGAACTGGCAGAGGATGAAGCAGAGCGCCGCAACGCCGAACAGCCAGACGCGGCCGCGCCTGATCGCGGGAGCGTCGAAGTCGATCGAAGCAGAGGCGGTGGAAGTGCTCACGGGGCGGCGACTATAGCGAGGCCGCCCTCACCTTCTCCAGCAACTCGATGAGCGAGCGCGTTTCGGCGGTCGAAAGGCCGGAGACGATCCGTTTCTCGTGCGTACGCACCAATCGACTGAAACGCGCAAGGTCCTTGCGCCCTGCCATCGTCAGCGCCAGCGCATGCGTGCGGCCGTCGGTTGGCGAACGGTGCCGGACAAGGAGGCCGCGTGCCTGCAGTCGGTCGAGGATCGGCACAAGCGTCGAGCGGTCGATTCCCAGGGCGCGGGCCAACCTCATCTGGCTCAGTCCGGCATTGCGGTCGACCACAATCAGAAGTCCGAACTCGCCCGGTGTCAGCGCCTCGCCGGCACCGGCAAACGTGGCGGCGAAGTCGGCAAAGACCGCCGACTGGGCTCGCCGCAGCGCATAGCCCAGCAGGGAGGGAAGCAGACCGCGATCAAGCGGCGCTGCCGCGGGTTTGGCGGGTGGACGGCCCATCAGCGGAGTGGTAAACGGGGATTGTTTGGGGAGCAAACAAATTCTGCAACGCACCCGATGAGCTTCAAGGTTCGCATCGCCCAGGCTGATCGCACCATCGACGTCCCCACCGGCGCCACCATCCTGGAGGCCGCGCTCGATGCCGGCATCGCCTACCCGTTTGGCTGCCAGTCCGGCAATTGCGGCGCTTGCAAATCGCACCTCGCGAATGGCGAGGTGACGATGGAAGGCTACTCGGAGTTCGCCCTCTCCGACGAGGAGAGGGCGCGCGGCCTGATCCTCGCCTGCCGGGCCGTGCCTTGGGAGGACAGCGAAGTGGCGTGGCTCGACGAGGACGATCTGATCGTCCATCCGCGCCGGCTGCTCGCCTGCAAGGTGGTGGGCCTCGACGACGCAACGCACGACATCAAGCGCGTCCGGCTCGAGCTCGTTTCCGGCGGGCCTTTCGACTTCTCGGCGGGCCAGTTCGCCTCCCTGACCTTCGAAGGCTGCCCGCCACGCGACTATTCCATGGCCAACGTGCCGGGCGATCCGCTCCTTGAATTCCATATCCGCCGCACCGCGGGTGGCACGGCCAGCACTCATGTCGCGGAGAAGCTGAAGATCGGCGACAGCGTCAGGGTGGAAGGTCCGTTCGGGCCCTCCTACCTGCGTGAGACGCATCGCGGCCCGATCATCGCCGTGGCCGGCGGCTCGGGCATGGCGCCGATCAAGTCGGTGGTCGAGCGCGCGCTTCAAAAGGAGCTGCCTCAGCACATTTACTTCTATTTCGGCGTCCGCACGGAGCACGACCTCTATCTGCACGAACATTTCGCGGCACTTGCCGAGAAACACAAGAACCTGCACTTCGTGCCGGTACTGAGCGAAGGCGACGGCATGAACCGCCGCTGCGGCCTGGTGCACGAAGCCGTGGGCCACGACTTCGACGAACTGGACGGCTGCAAGGCCTACCTGGCCGGGCCGCCGGTGATGGTCGAGGCCGCGACCAGGCTGTTCGAGGAGCGCGGCATGCGCCGCATCGACATCCATGCCGACGCTTTCTACACGGCAGCCGAGATGGCGGGCGCCGACAGGAAAACAGGAGCCGAATCATGACAGGCCTTCTCGACGGGCGCGCGGCGATCGTTACCGGCGCCGGCCGCGGCATCGGCCGCGCCATCGCCGAGGCGCTGGTGGCCGAGGGCGCCAGCGTAATCGTGGCGGACAACGGCGCCTCGATCTCGGGTGATGGCGGCGATCCCGAAATCGCGCGCGAGGCCGCAAAAGCGCTGGGCCGCAACGCCATCGCCTTCGGCGAAAGCATCGCATCGCCAGGAGTCGCCAGGCAGCTCGTTGAACTGGCGGCGAAGAATTTCGGCGGCGTCGACATCGTCGTGAACAACGCCGCCATCCTGCGCGACGCCTTCGTCTTCCGCGCCGATCCGCGCGACTGGGACGCGGTAATCCGGACCAACCTGTCCGCCGCCTTCTACCTCATCAACGCCGCATCGGCCGTGATGCGCGAGCAGGGCAAGACAGGCCGCGGCGGCAAGGACGGCTACGATTGGGGACGCATCGTCAACATCGTCTCCTCGGCCGGGCTCTACGGCAATCTCGGCCAGGCCGCCTATGCGAGCGCCAAGGCAGGCCTGTTCGGCCTGACGCGCGTCACCGCCATGGATCTCGCCCGTGCGCAGATTACCGCCAACGCCGTGGCGCCCTTCGCGCACACCCGCGTCACCGACATCATCCAGCCCGCCAACGAGGCGCAGAAGATATACAAGGAGCGCGCGCTGAAGGTAGGTGCACACCATGTCGCCAATCTCGTGACGGCGCTCTGCTCCCCGGCCGGCAAGGGCATCACCGGCCAGTTGCTGGGCGTGCGCGGCCGCGAGGTCTTCCTGTTCAGCCAGCCGCGGCCTGTCGCCAGGCTCGAGGCCGGCATGCCGGCCGCGCTCGCCCAGGACATCTCCGCCAAACTCGGCGGTCAGTTCACCGATCTCACCACCGACCTCGAAGCCTTCAACACCGAACCTCTCGTCTGAGGAGAGCCGACCATGACCCAACGCATCACTGTCAAGACCGTCGAGGAACTGAAGGACGCGCCCGAGGAGTATCGCGAGGCGGTGTCGAAGCTGGTCATCAGCCATGCCATCAACGAGCTCTACGGCGCCCGGGTGTTCGACGAACCGGCCATCGCCTACGCGCCGACGCCCTATGCCAAGTGGCTGACCTGCCGTGTCGCCATGGAGGAGTACGGCCACCATGTGCGCTTCAAGCAGCTCGGCGAACAGATGGGCATTCCCGAGGAGCGCATGGTCCCGGGGACCGGCAAGCGGCCTCTCTCCATCTTCGAATTCCCGCTCAAGAGCTGGGAGGAGTTCGTCGCCATCAAGCTCCTGGCCGATCTCGCCGAGATCCTGCAGGTCGAGGACCTGCTGCACTGCACATTCCATCCATTGCGCAATCTGGCACGCGCGACGATGCCGGAAGAGCGCTTCCACGCCCAGTTCGGCGAGGATTTCTCCGCCGAGTTGGTCAAGACGCCGAAGGGCAAGGCGGCCCTGCAGGCGGCGGTCAACGAATATTTCCCGTATCTGCCCTCGTTCTTCGGCGGATCGAAGTCGCGCAACAACGAAATCTTCCGCAAGTGGAACATCAAGCAGCGGACGAACGACGAGATGCGTGCGGACTATGTGAAGCGCGCCACCGAGATCGCCGCGAAGTACGGCCTCACCTTGCCGGAGGTGCGGCAGGCCGCGTGACCGAAATCGTCGCACTGCCCGGCGCCGCGCTCGATCACCTGAGGGCGGAGATCCGCGCCGCTTCCTGGTTCGCCGCCCTCGGCGAGCCGCTGACGGAAGGCGATCAAGCAGATGCAGCGGCCTACACAGCATCGCTCGGTCTCGGCGGTCTCGCGATCGACCTTGTGACGGACTGGCCTCAGGCGGAGCGATCGCTGAAAGCCCCGGATTGGTCGCCCGCCTGGTGGGATCGCGAGGAGACGCTGCGGAAGAAGCTGCTCGCGCGTGCCGAAGCGCGCTACCCCGAGCGTGCACTGTGGGGTGCGCTCACCGAGCTCACGACAGAGGCCGGCGAACTGGTGCACGGCAAGGCCGCCACGGCGGCGGCGCGCATGGGCGAGGCCGCCAAGGCCTCGATCCATGTCGCAGCGGGCGCCGCATCACAGGCCGTCTATCAGCTCGCGGTCGCCCGCCTGGCCGGCGAGGTCGATTCACTTTTCGAAAGCAAGTTCCGTCTGTTCGCGGCCGGCCGTTGGCCTCTGGGCGTGGTGGGTTCTAGGCTCGTCCTCTTCTGAGGAGGATCCTTGCATGAAATCCTACGCCACCCCGCCGCGTACTGTCGGCCGGCTGAAGCGTCCATTCGGCAACCTCTACTACGAGGCCACCGGCAGCGGCCCCGCCCTTCTCTTCGCCCATGGGCTCGGTGGCAATCATCTGAGCTGGTGGCAGCAGGTTGCATACTTCGCGCCACGCTACACGTGCGTAGCCTTCGCTCACCGGGGCTTCGCGCCGTCCGACCCAGTTCCCGGCGGTGTCGATCCCGCCGACTATGCGGGCGACCTCGCAGCCCTGATCGACCACCTCGGATTCTCCGAGGTCCGCCTGATCGCGCAGTCGATGGGCGGCTGGACAATGCTGGAGTACGCGCTCGCCCATCCGGAACGCGTGAAGGCATTGGTGCTGAGCGCGACGTGCGGCACGCTCGATCGCCGCGGCAGCGATCCCTCCGGCGGTCGCGACTACGACGCTTGGATGAAAGGCGCCGAAGCAAGGCTCGTCGACGGCGCCGCGAAGGGCATCCATCCGGCGATCGGGGCACTGGCGGCGGAACGTTCGCCGGCGCTGCATCTTCTCTACCGCAGCATCGACGAGATGGCGGGAGCACTCGACAAGGAAAAGCTGCGCGACGGGCTACGCCGCACGGCAACGCGCACACTCGGCGAGTTCAAGGCGTTCTGCGTGCCGACGCTGCTGGTCGCCGGCGGCGAGGACATCGTCTTTCCGCCTTTTCTGGCAAGCACCATCGCGGCAACCCTGCCCTGCGGCGAAGCCGGGCTGATCCCCGACGCCGGCCACTCGCCATACTTCGAGCAGGCCGCTAGATTCAACGGGCTGGTCGACGCGTTCCTCGCGCGGCAGCGCTAGGAGGAGATGTTGTCCAAGGACAATCCGCGAATTGCCGTTCTCGGCTTCGCGATCGAGTGCAACCGGTTTTCGCCGGTCTCTACGGCAGAGGATTTCGAGCACGACGTCGACATCCGCGGCAACCGCATCGTGGCCGAAGGCCGCTCGGCAGCCTCGATCACGCTGCCCGATCTGCCCGGCTTCTTCGCCGAGATGGACCGCACCGGCCCCTGGACCCCAGTTCCGCTGCGGGTTTCGCAAGCGCAACCCGGCGGGCCCGTCGCGGAAGGCTTCTTCAGGGAGTTCCTCGCCGAGATCGAAGCGGGCCTGAAATCGGTACTGCCTGTCGACGGCGTGTTCGTCTCCTGCCACGGGGCGGCGCTCGCGCAGGGCACCGACGATCCCGACGGCGACCTGTTGGAAATCTTGCGCCGCATCGCGGGCCCTGACGTGCCCATCGTCTCGGTGTTCGATCTGCACGCCAACGTCTCGCGCAAGATGACCGACAATCTGAGCGTGTTTGTCGGCTATCTCGAGAATCCGCATACCGACATTCATGAGCGCGGCGTCGAGGCGGCGAAGCACCTGCGCGAATTGCTGGCCGGCACACGCACGGCGATCGAGATGGTGAAGATCCCGCTTGTGCCGCCGCAGATCGCCCTGCTCACGGCGCGCGGCCCCTACGCCGACTTGATCAAATACGGCCAGACGAAGGTCGGGGGCGACATCCTGAACGTCTCGGTGATGGCCGGATTTGCTTACAGCGACAGCCCGAAGAACGGACTCACGGCCGTCGTCACCGCGCGCAACGGCAACCGCAAGGCGGCGGCGGGTCTTGCACTCGACATCGCAAAGCGTGCGTGGGGCATGAGGGAGCGCTTCAAGCGTGCGATGATGTCGCTCGCCGACGCCGTGCAGCTCGCTGTATCGGTCGGACGGGATCGCCGGCGCAAGCCGATCATCCTCGCCGATGTCGCGGACAATCCCGGCGGCGGTGGCCGCGGCAACACCACCTACCTGCTGCGCGCGCTGAAGAGCGCCCGGGCGCAGGGCGTCATTTTCGGCGTGTTCAACGACGCAGCAGTCGCCGCCAAAGCGCACGAACTCGGTGAAGGCGCGATCTTCAACGCGTCCTTCAACACGCAGGAACACCAGGAGTTCTCGCTGCCCTTCGATTGCGAGGTCAAGGTCGTCAAACTCTCCGACGGCCGGTATGTCGGCCGGCGCGGCGTGCTCAGGAACGTGTCGTCCGACATGGGCCCATCGGCGCTGCTCGATCTCGGTGGCATCCAGGTCGTGGTCATCAGCAACCGCTGCCAATGCATGGACCCGCGCCAGTTCGAAATGTTCGGCCTCGACATTGCCCAGGCACGCGTCGTCGTCGTGAAGAGTCGCGGCCACTTCCGCGGCGGTTTCGACGAGTTCTTCAAGCCGGAGCAGATCTACGAAGTCGACTGCCCAGGCCTGACGTCTCCCGTGCTGGCCAATTTCACCTGGACGAAACTGCCGCGACCCGTCTACCCGCTCGACGAGGAAACGACCTGGGCGCCTCCGCCGGCCTGACGGCCGTTACCGGTCGGGCAACGGAAGGAACTCCGGATCGCCCGGCACCTTGCCGAAACGCTGCTCGCGCCAATCGGCCTTGGCTTTCTCGATTCGCTCCTTGCTGGAAGAGACGAAGTTCCACCAGATGTGGCGCGGACCATCCATGGCGGCGCCTCCGAGCAACATTGCCTTAGCGCCGGCGGCCCCCGTGACAACCTCGACGGCCTGACCGGGCGCCAGCACTGCGAGGTCGCCGGCGCCAAGTTGCCGTGTGCCGATCGTGAGCGACCCATCGGCGAGGTAGACGGCGCGCTCGGCGTGCTCCGGAGAGATGGCGAACGTCGCCCCGCCTGCTGCTTCGACACCGACGTAGAATATCGGCGAGAAGTGGGTCGTTGGTGCGGCACGCCCGGCATAGGTGCCGACGATCAGACGAAGGGCGGCATCGCCCTCCATCCAGGCCGGCAACCGTGCCGCTTCGACATGCTCGAATGCCGGCGAGGCTTCCTCGTGCGTCTTGGGCAACGCCACCCAGGTCTGGACGCCATGCATGCGAAAGCCGGTGGCCCGCATTTCGGGTTCCGTCCGCTCACTGTGCACGATGCCGCGGCCGGCGGTCATCCAGTTGACGTCGCCCGGCCGGATCGCCTGCGAATAGCCGAGGCTGTCGCGGTGGAAGATGCCGCCATCGAAAAGGTAGGTGGCCGTCGCCAACCCGATGTGCGGGTGCGGCCGCACTTCCATGCCGCCGCCCGGCGGCACGTCCATCGGGCCGAAATGGTCGAGGAAGACGAACGGGCCGACCATGCGCCGCCTGGCGCTGGGCAGCACGCGCCGCACGGCGAAGCCGCCGCCCAGGTCGTGCGCCCGCCCCTGGATCAGAAGCTCGATCGGATCGGCCATCTTGCCCTCCATTAATGTTTGTGCTGCAAACAAATTGCCATGACAGTCCGCCGCCGCGATCTCTTGCCCTTCTTTGCGCCCGACAGCGTCGCCGTCGTGGGCGCGGGTGAGCGGGCGACGTCCTCAGGCGGGGCGGTCATGCAGATGCTACGCCAGGCGGGGTACGGGGGAAGGGTCGTTCCGGTCAATCCCAAGGGTGGCACGATATTTGGTTACGAATCGGTGACGTCGATCGGTGCAATCGACCCGCCGGTCGACCTCGCCGTCATCGTCATCCGTCCCGACGCAATTCTGCAGGCCGTCGGCGAGGCCGCGGACCGCGGCATCCGGAATCTGCTGATCCTGCCCGGCGGGTTCGCCGAGGCGGGGCCCGTCGGCGTGGCTCGCAACCAGGCCCTGGCGAAGCTTGCCGCGGAGCGCGGCCTCACGATCGCCGGTCCGAACTGCGCCGGCATCATCCACCTCGACCCGGCCAAGCGCTTCGCGGCCACCTTCTTGCGCGACCTGCCGCCGGGAGGCGCGGTGGGCGCCGGCAACGGGCTTGCCTTCATCTCTCAGTCCGGTGCCTTGGCCGAGGAATTCATCGACAAAGCGAACGCGCGGGAACTTCCACTCACTTCGGTCGTGTCGGTGGGCAACGCCGTCCACCTCGGCGTCGAGGACTATCTGGCCTGGCTTGGCGACCGGCCCGAGATCGGCGCCGCGCTGCTTTATGTCGAATCGATCGAAGATCACGAACGCTTCCGCAAGGCAGCGCGACGCGTCGCGGCGATCAAGCCGGTGATCGCCCTTTTCGGTGGCCGGACCGAGATCGGCGGACGAGCCGCCACTGCCCACACCGGCGCTGTTGCCAACAGCGATGCCGCCATCGATGCCTTCTGCGATTCCTGCGGTATCGTTCGCGTCGAGAGCCTCCGCCGCCTGCTCATCGCGGCCAAGGCGTTCGGGCGGTTTCCGCACGGTCTAGGCAAACGCGCGCTGGTCCTGTCCAACTCGGGAGGGCCGGGCGTACTGTGCGCCGACCGGGCTACCCTGGAGGGTCTGGAACTCGCCGCCCTGCCGCTCGCCATGGCCGATGTGCTGCGCCAGCAATTGCCCGCCGAAGCCTCCATCGCCAATCCCATCGACTTGCTGGCGGATGCCCGTGAAGACCGGTTCAGCCTCGCTTTCGAGGCAGCCATGACCCATGCCGCCGACATCTATGACGTGATCCTCATGATCCATGTCGTGCCGTTCATGGTCGACGCCCAGCCGGTGATCGGAAGGCTTGCGGAGCTGGCGGCGAACGCCCGGTTGCCCTTGATGCACTCCATGATGGGAACCCTGCCGGGCAAGGCCGACTGGTTTGCCACCATGGAGCGAGCGGGCGTGCCGATGTTCAACGACGTAGAGGAAATGGCAGAAGCCGCGGGGCTGCTTGCCCGCTATCCGGCTCTTCGCAATGCAGCATCGGAAGGCCGGCTTTCCACTGTGACCTTTCGCGACCGTCGAGCTTCCTAAGTAGAAAAGACGTTCGTTCACAAACAGTTAGCTGCTTTTCACGGGTGTTGCATTTTTGCAACTTTTTGTTGGACTTGTGGATATTCCGTGGCCAGTATCGCCCGCAAGCGAGGCAAGCGGGGGGCGCCGTCCGGGGGAAGGTCGGTGAATCGCTGATCGGCCTCAACTGTCAATTCGTAGCGTTCAATGGAGAACGGGAGAGGCCGATGGCGAATATGACGACGCGTGACAAACGCGCCTATCGCTGGCGAACCGCCCGCAGCTTCATGGCGGCGAGTGTGGCCATCTCTGCAATCCAAGTGTTCTATGCTGCCGGGGCGATGGCGCAAGTCAAAGCGCCGGCCAAAAAGCAGTTCAGCGCCCCGAGCAAGTCTGCTGCCCCCGCGCAGGACGTTCACCCCTTCTCCATCTCGGCCGACAGCTCCGTCGCCCAGCAACTCATCGACCTGAAGGTGGACCCGGCCGACGCCCAGGCGGCGGCCGATGCCGTCGCCCAGGCACTTGGTCAGCCCGACGTCAGAGCCGCCAGTTCGGGCCGTGCGGTCCTGGCGGCGCAAGGTACCGGACAGCCCAAGCGCCTGATCTCTCTGCAGCTCTATTCCGCGAAATCGCTGGCGGTCGAGCTGGCGCGAGGAGCCGACGGCACGTTCGGCTTCAAGCTTGCTCCGGGAGCGACTGAACAAGACGACCAACGCGTCTCGACCCTGCCCGGTACGACGGCTGCGACCGGCCCCGGCGTGCGCTCCCTGGTCGCCGGCTCGGTCAAGACCGTGAAGGCCAGCGGCACCGCTCTTGGGAGCAGTCTCGCTCCAGCCGGCGCCAATCCAACGTCAATCAAGGAGTTGACCGAGGCTTTCGCGGGGTTCGCTCCAGCCGGCGCCAAGATCGACGTCGTTCACGGCCGCACCGTCGACGGTACTCCGCGCGTCCTCGTGGCAAGCCTCGGCGAGGGCGACGCCAAGCGGTCCTTTTGGTGGTTCGCTCCGCCGAATCAGCCGGAAGGCTGGTTCGATGAGAATGGCAACCGGCTGGGCGGAACGGCGTTGACGGATCCGAGGCCGGGCGCACGCATGTCCTCGCCGTTCGGCATTCGCCGCTACTATGGCCGCAAGAGCGGCGGCGGCTTCCACAACGGAATCGATTTCGAAGGCAAGACCGGGGAACCGATCTACGCGGCCGCTGATGGCGTCATCAACCACCAGGGTTGGTACTTCAACTATGGCCGCACCGTTAAGGTCAGCCACGCGGACAATTTCGAGTCGCTCTACGCTCACATGTCACGCTTCGCCAACGGCATGGGGCCTGGCACCCGCGTCCGCAAAGGCGATTTGATTGGCTACGTCGGATCGACTGGCCGCTCGACGGGTGCGCACCTTCACTTCTCGGTGATCGTCAACGGCCAGTTCGTCGATCCCGCGCCCTACATTTCGGGAAAGGCGGGCAACAGCGTCTTGGCCGGTGAGGCGCTGGTCGCCTACCGCCAGTGGCAGCAGGAGATTAGCCAGGCCACCGACCGCGGCGCCCGACGCGGCTGGGGCTTCTTCGGCTTTGGCGCACCGAGCGCAGAGCCTTGGACGAGCAACCCGTTCTCTCCGCGCGAGGCGGATCGCCTCTAAGCCGCCACAGTCACGTCAGGACCGCCGTTGCGCGGGTCCGGCCGTTCGCCTAGGAATTGCGGCATAGACGCAGAACGGTCGCACCAGGCGGCTGATCGACGTCAGAGGAAACCACGAGGGACAATCAAGATGTTGAAGAAGTACATGGCCGCCGGCGCCGTCGCCGTCGGGCTGGTTGGTGCGGCCGGGACGGCGCAGGCCGGCAAAGATCTCGATTCGGTCAAGGCGCGCGGCCAGCTCATCTGCGGCGTCAGCACCGGCGTCGCGGGGTTCGCCGCGGCCGACAGCCAGGGCAAGTGGGCCGGTCTTGACGTCGACGTCTGCCGCGCCGTGGCGGCAGCGATCTTCGGCGACTCCGAGAAGGTCAAGTTCGTGCCGACCACCGCACAGCAACGCTTCACGGCGCTCCAGTCCGGCGAGGTCGACATGCTGGCGCGCACCACAACCTTCACGCTGACGCGCGACACCGCGCTCGGCTTCGACTTCACGGGCGTCAACTACTACGACGGCCAGGGCTTCATGGTGAACAAGAAGCTCGGCGTTAAGAGTGCCAAGGAGCTGAACGGCGCCACCGTCTGCGTCCAGCCGGGCACCACCACCGAACTGAACCTCGCCGACTACTTCCGCGCCAACAAGATGACCTTCAAGCCGGTCGTCATCGAGAAGGTGGAGGAAGTGCGCGCGGCGTTCTTCGCCGGACGCTGTGACGTGTTCACGACGGACGCCTCGGGCCTCTACGCCACGCGCGCGGCGAACGCACCCAATCCCAACGACTACGTCATCCTGCCGGAGATCATCTCGAAAGAGCCGCTGGGCCCGGTGGTGCGCCACGGCGACAACCAGTTCGCCGACATCGTCCGCTGGGTGCTTTTCGCCATGGTCGAGGCCGAAGAGTACGGCATCACCTCCAAGAACGTCGACGAGATGCTG